>BNJU01004208.1_pt1:132500-135481 | contig 135481 bp, 148 predicted proteins | sample 8539281 | NCBI WGS metagenome assembly BNJU01 (sample SAMD00202456, study PRJDB9452) | human saliva metagenome | isolation source: human saliva | place: Japan | reverse complement strand
GCTATGATTGAAAAACCATCCAAAATTAACTGTAAAAATTGGCGATGGTATTGGTTTCATGGCAGAAGCAGAAGATTATTATGATGTAATTATAGTAGACTGCTCTGATCCAATTGGTCCAGGTGAAGGTCTATTCACTGAAGAGTTCTATAAGAATACCTTGAAAGCTCTTAAAAAAGACGGCTTGTTTGTACAACAAACAGAATCTCCTATGTTGCATCAACCGCTCGTAGAGAAAGTATTTGGGTATGTAAATAATCACTTCCCAATTGCACGTTTATATACTGCATTTATTCCAATTTACCCAGCAGGCATGCATTGCTTCACGTTGGGTTCCAAAACATATGATCCATTAACATGGACTCCAAACCGTGAACAAAACTTTGAAACTAAGTACTATAATGCTGAAATTCAAAAGGCTGCTTTTGCTTTGCCAAATTTTGTAAAAAACTATTTGCCAACTAAGTAATTTATATGTATAATAGGGAAGCACCATTCGAGGGCGTTGGCTTCCGAAGTGCTTCCTTATGTATATAAGGCTAAAGAGTTTATATTTAGAGATAATACATTTCTTAATTTTAATTGTAAAAGTTAAATGAAATTGAGAAAAAGGTGTTGACACAAATCTCTAGAACAGATATAATTCTCTTTGTTACGAAGACAACGTCTTCGATACCTACAAGGTGGTGGGTATGGTGAAGCGGTTAACACGGCGGATTGTGGCTCCGTTACGCGTGGGTTCGATCCCCACTACTCACCCCATAACCTACACATCATAATCACTGTAGGGGTGTCGCCAAGTGGTAAGGCAACGGACTTTGACTCCGTTATGCGCTGGTTCGATCCCAGCCACCCCTGCCAACATGACTCACTAGCTCAGTTGGCAGAGCACCTGACTTTTAATCAGGGTGTCCCGCGTTCGAGTCGCGGGTGAGTCACCAAATTAAAACTCACAAACTTCGGTTTGTGAGTTTTCTATCTCTATTTCTAGAGAATTTGGTTATGATTGTATGTATAAAAATCAGTTGAAAATAAATTGAAAAAAATCTTTTGAAAAAAAGAGGTTGACGATTTAAGACTTCGCTGATATACTTATACAAGTCGTTAGGGACAACAACCTAACGTAACAGATCTTTTGAAAACTGAACAATGATAGGTAATCAATCATATGATTGAACATATGCCAGAGTGCGGGTTTTGACAAAGTCAAAACCAACCATAATTCAAAGTTACTTACATGTAACGACAACAAATAATGAGCTATTCAAATAGCTTCAAGATATCTTGGAGAGTTTGATCCTGGCTCAGGACGAACGCTGGCGGCGTGCTTAACACATGCAAGTCGAACGAAGAGCGATGGAAGCTTGCTTCTATCAATCTTAGTGGCGAACGGGTGAGTAACGCGTAATCAACCTGCCCTTCAGAGGGGGACAACAGTTGGAAACGACTGCTAATACCGCATACGATCTAACCTCGGCATCGAGGATAGATGAAAAGGTGGCCTCTATTTATAAGCTATCACTGAAGGAGGGGATTGCGTCTGATTAGCTAGTTGGAGGGTAACGGCCCACCAAGGCGATGATCGATAGCCGGTCTGAGAGGATGAACGGCCACATTGGGACTGAGACACGGCCCAGACTCCTACGGGAGGCAGCAGTGGGGAATCTTCCGCAATGGACGAAAGTCTGACGGAGCAACGCCGCGTGAGTGATGACGGCCTTCGGGTTGTAAAGCTCTGTTAATCGGGACGAAAGGCCTTCTTGCGAATAGTTAGAAGGATTGACGGTACCGGAATAGAAAGCCACGGCTAACTACGTGCCAGCAGCCGCGGTAATACGTAGGTGGCAAGCGTTGTCCGGAATTATTGGGCGTAAAGCGCGCGCAGGCGGATTGGTCAGTCTGTCTTAAAAGTTCGGGGCTTAACCCCGTGATGGGATGGAAACTGCCAATCTAGAGTATCGGAGAGGAAAGTGGAATTCCTAGTGTAGCGGTGAAATGCGTAGATATTAGGAAGAACACCAGTGGCGAAGGCGACTTTCTGGACGAAAACTGACGCTGAGGCGCGAAAGCCAGGGGAGCGAACGGGATTAGATACCCCGGTAGTCCTGGCCGTAAACGATGGGTACTAGGTGTAGGGAGGTATCGACCCCTTCTGTGCCGGAGTTAACGCAATAAGTACCCCGCCTGGGGAGTACGACCGCAAGGTTGAAACTCAAAGGAATTGACGGGGGCCCGCACAAGCGGTGGAGTATGTGGTTTAATTCGACGCAACGCGAAGAACCTTACCAGGTCTTGACATTGATGGACAGAACCAGAGATGGTTCCTCTTCTTCGGAAGCCAGAAAACAGGTGGTGCACGGTTGTCGTCAGCTCGTGTCGTGAGATGTTGGGTTAAGTCCCGCAACGAGCGCAACCCCTATCTTATGTTGCCAGCACTTCGGGTGGGAACTCATGAGAGACTGCCGCAGACAATGCGGAGGAAGGCGGGGATGACGTCAAATCATCATGCCCCTTATGACCTGGGCTACACACGTACTACAATGGGAGTTAATAGACGGAAGCAATACCGCGAGGTGGAGCAAACCCGAGAAACACTCTCTCAGTTCGGATCGTAGGCTGCAACTCGCCTACGTGAAGTCGGAATCGCTAGTAATCGCAGGTCAGCATACTGCGGTGAATACGTTCCCGGGCCTTGTACACACCGCCCGTCACACCACGAAAGTCGGAAGTGCCCAAAGCCGGTGGGGTAACCTTCGGGAGCCAGCCGTCTAAGGTAAAGTCGATGATTGGGGTGAAGTCGTAACAAGGTAGCCGTATCGGAAGGTGCGGCTGGATCACCTCCTTTCTAGGGAGACATACACCAGGCCAAGAGCTTGGATGTCACTTAGGTCGACACTTTGGCACCTAACATTGTTCGGTTTTGAGAGATCTGTAAAGACTCTCAATCTACAGATATGGGCCTATAGCTCAGCTGGTTAGAG
>BNJU01004208.1_pt1:0-127500 | contig 135481 bp, 148 predicted proteins | sample 8539281 | NCBI WGS metagenome assembly BNJU01 (sample SAMD00202456, study PRJDB9452) | human saliva metagenome | isolation source: human saliva | place: Japan | reverse complement strand
TAAACAAAACAATACATATACAAAACTCTCTAATTATATATACCATCTCCCGTATATATAAAGGTAAAAGTTAGTTAGACATAAGAGCCCTTGAAAAAGGGCTCTTTTCCTTTTAAATTCACTATTATTTCATTATTTTAAAGCGCTTTGTTTCTTGACATAGGGTCTATTTTTTGTTAAACTAATCAAGTATCAAGCACGGCTTGATGAACATAGGGGTATAGCTCAATTGGTAGAGTAGCGGTCTCCAAAACCGTTGGTTGTGGGTTCAAGTCCTACTGCCCCTGCCAAACTTTGGATTGCGGTCTTCGGACCGCATGTCCATAAAATTACTCAAAAAATATTAAAAAAATGCTTGCATCGATTTAAGCGTTGTGTTAATATAAGTGAGTACCTAGTACATGACTCAGTAGCTCAGCTGGATAGAGCGTTTGACTACGAATCAAAAGGCCAGGGGTTCGAATCCCTTCTGGGTCACCAAATTAAAGCATCACAGTAATGTGGTGCTTTTTTATTTTATCTACTTATAGTAATAGTATAATCAAAAGAACTCTACATTCTAATCAGTAGAGTCCTTTATTATATGTATACTTTAATATGGCGAGCTTTTGAAAATTGCCAATTAGATAATGCTTAGATTATTTTAGCTGACCTGCAGCTACGGCAAGATCTCTCCAATAGATAGCTTGCATATAACCATAAGTATCTGGTTTTAACGTAATCAATTTCGCTTTAGGTCGTTTTTCCTCACGTAATACTCTACCTGTACGGGCATCGATAATATTACGTTGTTCTTGGACCCATTGAATTGTATCGGCATCTTGATCAAAGTAATAATGGTTTATGTACTCTGTCATATAATATTGAGCCCCTTGATGACTATAGGTGCGACCGATAATTTCAAATTTATTACCTTCACCAGCGATAACTTTAACGCGTTGTTCTGCGTAATAGTTTTGACCATTCATACGATATAAGTAGGCATAACCTCTTGCATTCTCTAAGTCAGCAATATTGACTGCTTGAGAGGGCAGGATGCCTAAGATTGTGAAAGCTGCTGCAATTAATATACTACGCTTCATTTATTCTCCTTATTACTTTGCATGGGGCTGATCAGACTCAGCTACTACATGGACAACTAATTCTTGATCGGAAGGAATCTGAGCCATAACTACAGGCATTGGTACACTCATAGCTGCGGCGATACCTTTGATTTGTCGCATCGCAACTGGTATTACAGTACCATCTTCTTGTAAGTTATTTTCTAAGGCTTCAATTTCTGTAACTGTTAAGCCTGCTTTTGTGGCAAAGTCTTCAATGGATACAGCATTCGCTTCCCGATATTCTTTAATGAAATCTCCGATATACATAGATTCCTCCTATTTTTAGATACCTTTATATTGTAATTAAAAATATCATATATGGCAATAGATGAATAAGAGATGAAAAAGGCAAAAAGCAGTGAAGATATCCAAATAGTGTATAACTCATGTTTATATATGTATAAATTAATGGACAGTAAAATTGTAAATAAAATTACAAAAATAAATTGACTTAATACGATAGCGGTGTTAATATTAACTCATAGAAAACATCATATTTGGGAATAGGTGCTGAAAAGCATAATAGAGAAGCTGGTTAAATGCCAGCACGGTCCCGCCACTGTATGGTCGAGCGAGTCTAAAATTAAGTCACTGGGAAACTGGGAAGGCTAGATAAGCGATGACGCCGAGTCAGGAGAACTGCCTATTCAACATTCACCATTTGACCTACGAGAGATAGGGAGGAGAAGTTAATAGCTCCTTTTTACGTACCCGTAAAAAGGATTTTTTAGTTCTATACAATCTTCAACAGTTTATGAGTTAGATTGTATTCGAAAGACCTAAATGTCGATGGCATGGTCATGGTGAATAATACCTTCTTGGTATTACCAGCATGACATACGTTATGACTGTTAATATATTTTATGGTAAATGTAGGGCATGCATTTATTCATCATCATCCTAAAAAAGAGGCTGACCCAGGATTCTAGTAGTTCGGATTCTGGGTCAGTCTCTTTTTCATTTTACAATTTATATAATGACCAATATGTAAGGTTAAAATTAAAGAAAAATAGAATTAGTTATATAGTAGATATTTAATTAGTCATATAGTAGATATTTTAGAGGTAACATGAAATTTAAGTTAAATCTAAAAAAATGATTGACGATGAATTATATACATGATATTATTATTTCAGTTGAGACGCGGGAGTGGCGGAATTGGCAGACGCACCAGACTTAGGATCTGGCGCCTTACGGCGTGGGGGTTCAAGTCCCTTCTCCCGCACCAACTTTATTGCACCTTTTGAGGTGCTATTTTTTTTGCCTAAAAATGTTATAATAAATGAGTTAGAACTATTTATTTAAATAATCATGAATACTATATGGTGCAGTATGGATAATACATTAACTAAGCTGCTTTCACAGAACCCATCCTTTGTGGATGGGCTAAACGCATTTCAGCGGAAAGGAAAGTCAGTCATATATGGTCTAAGTGGATCTCAAAAGAGTTTCCTCTTAAACCAAGCTTTTGCTACAGGTCTTACAAAGCCCGTAGTTATCGTAGTCCATGATAAGGACCATAAAGAGATGTGGGAACGAGATTTAGCCTTTTTCTGGCCTAATATCCCAGTCCTATCATTTCCTATAACTGACAATGTGGAGTTTACAACCACTGCTCGTAGCCTTGAAGATCAAGGTGCACAAATGCGTGCGTTAGCATTACTAGCATGGCAAGAACCTGCCGTAGTTATAGCGAATGCAGAAGAGGTTACACAATATGTAGTATCTCCACAATATTTAAAAGGTCAGTCGTTACATTTTTCTTTGAATGATACGATTGATCGCGATACAGCTCTTGAACAGCTTGTCACAATTGGATATGAACGTGTAGACCAGGTGGAACAACGTGGTCATTTTGCCGTGCGTGGGGATATTCTAGATATTTATCCTGTTAATAGTGAACATCCAATACGAATTGAGTTCTTTGGCGATGAAATCGATACATTGCGTTTCTTCTCTGTTGAGAACCAACGTTCCATTGAACAAATTGATTCGTATACGGTGACACCTTTCTTCCTTGGTAAAAGTGATGCAGATTGCACCTTATTATCTTATGTGAAAGAAGGGACTCTCATTTATGATGAGCCCGGTCGTATCCAGGAAGCATTAAAGAAAGTTCCTCAAGGAAGATCCTACACATCGTAAAAATCATTGCGACTGGAGTGAATTACAACGTACTGTAGAGGCTACAAATCAAGTAGCTTTCACATTTATGCAACAACGCTCTATCGGTCTACCTGGATTTAATCCAATCGGTATTCAAGGTAAAGACGATGACGAGCTTTGAACGTCAAATTCCACTCCTAACAGATGAAATTAAGCAATGGCATCGCCTCAATCATCAAGTTGTATTGGTATTAAATAACCAACAACGACGAGAAGGTATTGAACGAGCTCTTGAAGGTGAAGGGATTGCCTTTGTTCATAGTGAGAAATGGATTGCAATACCTAATACGGTCGTTATTTTGCAAGGTTTATTGACCGATGGTTTTGAATTACCTAATAGCCATCTCGTAGTTGTTGTAGAAGGCAATATTTACGGACAACAAAAACGTAAGCTTCGCAACAAGCCTAAAAAGGGCCAAGAAATCAACTACTTTACGGACTTAACACCAGGTGACTATGTAGTTCATAGCATGCATGGTATTGGTAAGTATATTGGCCTTAAAACGATAGAAACGGAAGGCATTCATCGCGACTATATTGAAATCGCTTATGCGGGAACGGATAAACTGTTCTTACCTGCAAACAATTTAGATCAGTTACAAAAATACATCGGTAATGAAGGTGATGTGCCTCGTATTCATAAGATGGGTGGTCGTGACTGGGCTAAGGTTGTTACAAAGGCAAAAAAATCCATTGATGATTTGGCAGATAAGCTCGTTGAGATCTATGCACAACGAGAAATTACAGAAGGCTTTGCATTTTTGCCAGATCAACCATGGCAGCAAGAGTTTGAAGATGCCTTCCCTTATGAAGAAACGGAAGACCAATTACAGGCTACAGCAGAAATCAAGGCATCCATGGAAAAACCTGTTCCTATGGATCGCTTGCTGGCAGGTGATGTAGGCTTTGGTAAAACCGAAGTGGCTATGCGTGCCATCTTTAGGCCGTTATGAGTGGCAAACAGGTTGCGGTGCTCGTACCGACTACAGTTCTTGCACAGCAACATTTCCAAACCTTCTGGAATCGTTTTGCTCCATTTGGAGTCAAAGTCGATGTGCTCAATCGTTTCCGCAGTACATCTGAGAAGAAACAAGTTCTAAAAGGTGTAGAGGATGGCTCTATCGATGTTCTCATCGGAACCCATTCACTACTTAATAAAAAAGTAGTCTTTAAAGACTTAGGCATGCTTGTTGTTGATGAAGAACAACGCTTTGGGGTAGCACAAAAGGAAAAATGGAAAGAGTGGGCTAGTAATATTGACGTGCTCACCTTGAGTGCAACCCCAATTCCTCGGACCTTACATATGTCTCTTGTAGGTGTTCGGGAGATGTCTGTTATCAACACGCCACCAGAGGAACGATTGCCGGTTCAGACCTATGTGGTGGAATATGATATGAACATCGTTGCTGATGCCATCAAGCGAGAATTGGCACGGGGCGGACAAGTTTACTTCGTATATAACCGCGTTGCATCAATTAATCATATGGGTGAGTTATTAGAAGCAGCATTACCTGGTTTACGCTATGCTATTGCTCATGGTCAGATGACGGGCCGTCAAATTGAAGAAATTATGACGGATTTCTATGAAGGCCATTATGATGTATTATTGTCTACTAGTATCATTGAAACCGGCTTAGATATTCCTAATGCCAATACCATCATCATTTATGATGCGGATCGATTAGGTTTATCTCAGCTATATCAAATGCGTGGACGCGTAGGGCGTTCTCGTAGACGGGCCTATGCATACTTTATGTATCGACCTGAGAAAATGCTTTCAGAGGCTGCAGAAAAGCGCTTGAAAGCTATTGAAGAGTTCACCGAGCTCGGTGCTGGTTTTAAATTGGCGATGCGAGATTTAGAAATCCGTGGTGCTGGTAATCTCTTAGGTTCACAGCAACATGGTAACATCGCCTCTGTCGGCTTTGGTATGTACGTAAGTATGTTAGAAGAAGCCATTGCGAAGGCTCAAAATAAAGAGGTAGAGCGCGAGGTCTCCATTGATCCAGCCATCGACTTTAGAGGTAGATGCCTTTATCGACGATGCGTATATCAAAGATAGTGCCCGTCAAAATTTCTGTATACCAACGATTGTTACATATTAAATCAAAAGAACAGCTTGATGATATGACAGATGAACTCATTGACCGCTTCGGTACGCCAACAGATCCGGTGGACCGACTATTGCGCATTGCTCAAATTAAAGAGCAAGCACGTTTACTTGGTATTAAAAGTATCGTCCGTAGAGATCAACAGATTACCATTCATTGGCATGACGATTCCAAAATGGCCGACTGGGATATGGGGGCTGTGCGAGAAGACTTATGGAAAAAGATGAAATTTGCAGACTCCAAGCCAGCCATATTGTATGTGAGCCTTAAAGGCATGAAAGGTTCTATTTTGACCATTACGGAAGCGGTGATGAAGGCTCTTAGCCAGAAAACATCGTCTAAGGAGGGCCTATGAATCGATTTTTAAAGGGTGCTATGATTTTAACCTTAGCTGGGATTATCGTTAAAGTTATCGGTGCTTTCAGTAAAGTCCTTATTGCCCGTGTTCTCGGTGGTGAAGGGATTGGCCTATATATGATGGCCTATCCGATTTATCAAATTATCGTTAGTATTTCCGCTGCAGGCATTCCTGTGGCCATATCTATTATGATTGCGGAAAAGCTAGCTAATGATGATATGCGTGGCGTACAACAAGTGTTTTCCGTATCTTTAAAAGTGTTAACGCTGTTAGGCCTTGTATTTAGTGTTGCTTTATATGGCAGTGCACAGTGGCTCATAGATTCTCATATTATTACAGATCCTCGTGCATTGCTCGCCATTCAGCTATTATCTCCAGCAATCTTTATCGTTACGATTTTGAGTTGTTTTAGAGGTTATTTCCAAGGCTTCCAATACATGGTTCCTACTGGGACTAGCCAAGTCTTTGAACAAATCTTCCGCGTATCCTCTATGGTGGGCTTAGCCTATTACTTCATTGATAGAGGGTTACACTTAGCGGCTGGTGGTGCAACCTTTGCTACATTCCCTGGCGTATTAGCGGGATTACTCGTATTAATTTACTTTTACTATCGTCAACGTCGTGTACGGGCGCAAATGTTGGCACAGCAGAATCCGAATGCTGTTGGTGAAAGTAATAGTTCTGTAGTCAAACGACTATTTAGTTTGGCCATACCTGTTTCGATGGCCAATATTATGCTACCTATGGTATCCCTTATCGATACATTTATCGTGCCAAAAGCGTTTGATGGATATTGGGTATTTATCTCAATGAAGCGACCACACAATTTGGTTATCTTACAGGGATGGCTACATCGTTGATTGGGTTGCCCATTATTTTGACTACATCTCTAGCTGCTAGTCTTGTACCAGCTGTATCGGAAGCGCATGCCCAAGGTGATGTACAACGTATTGTGCAGCGCGCTGGAACAGCCATTAAAATTGCAAATATGTTTACTATTCCAGCCTGTATCGGCCTCTGTGTGTTGGCGACACCTATATCTAAACTGATATATGCAACACCTCATGCAGGTCCTGTTATTGCTGTTATTAGCTTGAGCATTATATTCTTAGGTTGGCAACAGATTACAGCAGGCATCTTGCAAGGGTTAGGCAGAACTGTTATTCCTATGATAGCCATTTTTATTGGTTTGTTGGCTAAGACCTTCTTAGACTATGAATTGACAGGTACTATTGAGCTAGGCATTAATGGTGCTGCATGGGCAACGAATTTGAATTTTGCCATTGCGGCACTCATAAACTATATATTTGTTAAAAAATATGTAGGATCTGTACTTAATAAATTAGAGCTATTAAAAATTGTAGTGTCTGCCATGGCTATGGGCGGTGCTACACAGGTAGTGTATGTGACTACTGTAGAGTTATTCGGCAATGGTGGTGCAGTGGCAGCGGCTATTATTGTGGCTGTATTTGTATATGGTTTATCCTTATGGTTAACAAAGGCCGTTGTAAAAGCTGATATGTATCATTTCCCTGTTATAGGCAAGCGCTTACAAGCTCGCCGAGATAAGGAGGAGGCTAAACTATATGAAGAACAATACTGATAAGCCTGTATCGGTACAACCATTAGTAGATGTAGTAAAAGCCTTGCGAGCTCCTAATGGTTGCCCTTGGGATCAAAAACAGACTCATGAATCATTGCGTCGATATTTCATTGAAGAAACTTATGAAGTAGTAGATGCTATCGATAATAAAGATATGGCTAATCTTCGCGAAGAACTAGGTGATGTATTATTACAAGTTGTCTTTCACAGTCAATTAGCTGAAGAAGCTGGTCAGTTTACATTAGAAGATGTAATTAATGATGTGACTCAGAAGATGATTCGCCGTCATCCCCATGTTTTTGACCCTGAAAATAATGAAAAATCATACAGTTGGGACGAATTAAAGGCACAAGAAAAGAAAAATATACAAAAATCTGTATTAGATGGTGTATCTAAAAGTTTACCTGCTTTAGTGGCGGCTTATAAGTTGCAAGAAAAGGCTGCGAAGCTAGGTTTTGACTGGGATGAGCTCGATCCGGTTTGGGCGAAAGTTTCGGAAGAAATGGATGAATTTAAGGAGGCTATTGCCCAAAAAGATAGAGAAAATATGGAAAAAGAAGCGGGAGATGTGCTTTTTTCCTTGATTAATCTATTAAGATGGTATAAAATAAGCGGTGAAAATGCACTAAATCGCACAAACACAAAGTTCCGACAGCGTTTTTTACATGTAGAAGCTTGTGTTAACCAAAGCGATCGCTCATGGGAAGACTTTTCATTAGCTGAGCTGGATGCTTTTTGGGAGGAGGCTAAAGTGCAGGAAAAGTAGCCTAGAGGTTTGCATGCTTCTTAGGTATAGTATTTTTAAGGAGGTTCTGTCATGAACAAAACAGAATTAATCGCAAGTGTTGCACAAAAAACTGAATTAACTAAAAAAGACGCTGAAAGCGGTAAAAGCTGTATTTGACACAGTTGCTGAAGAATTAGCTGCTGGCGGTAAAGTACAAGTTATCGGCTTCGGTACATTCGAAGTTCGTGAACGCGCAGCTCGTGAAGGCCGTAACCCACAAAACGGTAAAACTATCACAATCGCAGCTTCCAAATCCCCTGCATTCAAAGCTGGTAAAGGTTTGAAAGAACAAGTTAACGCTGCAAAAGCTAAAAAACGCAAAAAATAATCTTTAATGGATTGGAAAGAGACCTTTCGAGGTCTCTTTTTTTCGTCTATTTATGGTATAATGCACAGAGAAAGGGTGTACTATGAATAACGAAAGATCACGGAAGGTTCTCATCGTGTCCGCTTCTATTGGGACCGGACATATGCAGGCCGCCAGAGCCATAGAAGAATATTGGAAAGAGAAAGAGCCACAAGCGTCCATAACGCATGTAGACTTTCTTGATACAGAAACCATGTCTGTAGAGCATTTGATCAAGGGCACATATATCAAGATGATTGACGTATTTCCTATGCTATATGATATGATTTACCGCGTATCAAAAGGGGAAAAACGTGGTACGATTTTGCAAACTGCATTGTCATACCTATTGAAAAGCCGCATGCTTAAGTTGGTGCAACAAGAAGAACCAGATGTGATGGTATTTACTCATCCATTCCCATGTGGTGCAGCGTCTATCTTAAAACGTCAAGGTCATATCGATGTACCATTAGTGGCTATCATGACGGACTTTAGTAGTCATCAATTTTGGCTATATCCACAAATTGATACATACTATGTAGCTACTGAATCGATGGTAGATGAAATGGTATCGTCTGGTATCGATGCCTCACGTATCCATGTATCAGGGATTCCAGTGCGTCGTGCCTTCTTCCGTGATGCTATTGAAGAATATAGCTAGAGGAACCCATAAAAGTGCTCGTTATGGGTGGGGGCCTTGGATTGGGTTCTCTAGAAACGGCATTAAAACACTTAGATGAAGTTAATGGCATTGATGAAATTACTGTTGTAGCCGGTCAAAATACATCTCTTTATGAATCCTTAGTTACCCTTAGTGAATCTATGCGTACTAAGACTATTGTGTATGGATATACTACGAATATTTCGGAGCTTATGAAATCCTCTTCCTTGCTGGTAACAAAGCCTGGTGCATTAACCTGTATGGAGGCTGTTACAATTGGTTTACCTATGGTGTTCTTTAATGCTATTCCAGGGCAAGAAGAGGCTAATGCAGAGCTATTAGAACAACGAGGTTGTGCTCGTTGGGCTCGTGATATTCATAACTTAGAAGATGTTGTGACAGCCCTTCTTATCAATTTACCACGACTTCAACAGATGTCTGAGCGCGCTCGTGAATGGCATGTTGATGGTGCAGCGAATATCGTAAATAGCTTAATTGAAATTCTAGATGCTACTGATACGGGCGAATCTGTTGAACTAGTAAAGGCGGAAGAGTCTATTAACTAATCTCTTGTAGTGGCTAGTACGAATATAATTAGCTATTGATAATGAGCGTATATCTAGATTAGTAATATATAGATATTAGTAGCTTTATATGAAATAAAAAGCGATGACTCTTAGGTCATCGCTTTTGCTTTATTGGTATTGTTTAATATGTTCTTGTCGAATTTTTTGAAGTGTTTCTAAGAATGTATCTGTGCTTTCAGCACTGTCCAACAAGTCTTTAGTTGGTAGGAATCATCTAGGGTCACACTCCATTGGAAGGAGTCGTTATCGTCGTACACATTGAATACGATTGGCATCTCTAAATCCTCTGGCAAATGACCGTCATCATCGGACACAGTTGCATAGGTGCCATCTTCCAAGAGCTCTGTAAATAATGTATCATACCCATCGATATCGATAAGTTCAAAATTGATAGTTTCATAAAAGTCTAAAACGCTATCTACTGCCATGTGGACCTCCTCATGAATATATACGTTACGTTTATTCTACTGACGGCGTCTGTTACTGTCAATGGTAATGTGTAGTATAATAAATAACAGAATGACATAATAGGAGCATACGATGAACGTTATTAGTTTACAAAATATAGAAAAATCATATGGCACACGACTGCTGTTTAAAGATGTGAATATTACTTTCACCACAGACAAACGGCTAGGTCTTGTAGGGATTAATGGGACGGGTAAGTCTACATTCCTAAAAATTTTGGCAGCACAAATGGAGCCTGATAAGGGTAGCATTGAGCGGAATGGTAAGGCGAGTATTCATTATTTGGCTCAAACCCCAGAGTTTGATCCAGAATCAACTTTGCTAGAAGCTGTTCTTGATGGAGACCATCCTCGTTTGCGGATGGTGCAATCTTTTGAACGCATTAGTCGTGAATATCGTGAAATGCAAGAGTCTGGTAGCGAGGATAGTAAAATATCGCGTAACTATATGAATGCGTTAGAACAAATGGATCAACAAGATGGATGGCAGGTAGAGCAAGAGGCTCGTATTATTTTAACTAAATTAGGCTTTCCTGAGATGGATCAAAAAGTGGCTATGTTATCTGGTGGTCAAAAGCGTCGTCTCGCGTTAGGACAGGCATTATTATATCCTTGTGACCTATTATTGTTAGACGAACCGACAAACCATTTAGATGAAGATAGTATCGACTGGCTTGAGTCCTACTTAAGTGCTCGCCAAGGAGGCCTATTAATCAGTACTCATGATAGATATTTCCTGGACTCTGTATGTAATGGAATTTTAGAGCTTTCTAATCGTCGTATGTATCAATATGACGGTAATTACGAAGAATTTATTGCCTTGAAGGCTGATCGAGAGGCTCGCGAGGCCGCTACGGAAGAGAAACGCCGTCAGTTCTTGAAACGAGAAATCGAATGGGTACGTCGTGGGGCTTTGGCGAGAACGACGAAACAAAAGGCTCGTTTAGACCGCTATGAAAAACTTAAGAATATGGAGAAAACTAGACGTCCCGATCAAATGGATCCCATTGCTTTAAAAACGCGTTTAGGGAAAACCATTTTTGATATTGAACATTTAGAGTTCTACTTTGGTGAGCGCCCTATGATTAAGGATTTTACCTACCATGTAGTGCGTCATGATCGTATTGGTATTGTAGGCCCTAATGGTGTTGGCAAGTCTACCTTTATGAATATTCTTGATGAAACCTATGAACCTACAAACGGTACTATTGGTAAGGGAGAGACCGTTCGCATTGCCCATTTCAAACAAGAACTACCAGAGTTTGATGAAGATATGCGTGTTCTCGATTATATTCGCGAAGATCATTCCTATATGGTTCTGGGCGATGGTTCTACGTTGAGTGCTGGTCAGATTCTTGAACGATTCCTTTCACACCAGAGCTACATGGTGTGCCGATTCGTAAGCTTTCAGGCGGTGAACGACGTCGCTTATATCTATTGAAATTGCTTATGAGCGCTCCTAATGTTTTATTACTAGATGAACCGACCAATGATCTTGATATTCCTACATTAGAGGTGCTAGAGGACTTCCTTGATTCCTTTAGTGGGGTCATTATCACAGTGTGCCATGATCGTTACTTCTTAGACCGTGTTGTGGACAAACTCTTTGTTTTTAGTGGTGATGGTCAAATTGAAATTGTTCACGGCTCCTATTCCGATTACAAGGATTCTTTAGATGAAAGTAGTGGTGGAAAGCGCCCATTCTACATGGCTAATACTGATACATCTATTGCTTCTAAAACTGATAAAACTAACAAATCTGAAACTAGTACTGGATCTGATGATTCATCATTAAGTACTTCGGTAGATGGTAGTGATAGTAATATGGCTACATTTGGGGAAGATACTTTTAAAGAAACACCGAAGAAGGGACTCAATAAAGCGGAAGAAGCAGAGTATGCTAACATTATGGATGAGTTACCTAAATTAGAGCATTTAGTAAAGGGGCTCGATGTCATGATTAGTCAAGTTGCTACTGATTATGAAAAGATGCAATCCTTGATGGCTGAGCGAGAAGAGACTCAATCCCAAATAGATGCGCTCACAGAACGGTGGATGGAATTTAGAAGAACGCCTATAATTCCTTGTATCATGTGATTTTTTAATATCTGTTATGCAAAGGAATTACATGTAAATTTATTGATAAAAATCACAATGTATAGTATAATTTCATCAATTAACGATAACAACGTTACCTAAGTAGGAGGAACTCATGAGTAAGTACCAATTTTTAGACCGTCGTGTACCTATTGAAGACGGTAATATTGCATTAGTTCAAGATTTGTCCAAATGTAAAAACTGCTCCTTATGTCGTAAAGCTTGTGCTGTAGACATGGGCGTATTTGATTATTATGACTTAACAACTAATGGGGATCATCCAATTTGTATTCATTGCGGTCAATGTGCATCTATTTGTCCATTCGATTCCATCAATGAACGCTCTGAAATTGATGAAGTAAAAGCAGCTATTGCTGACCCTAATAAAATCGTCGTTTTCCAAACTGCACCTGCTGTACGTGTTGGCTTAGGTGAAGAGTTCGGTCTTGATGCGGGTACATTCGTAGAAGGTAAAATGGTAGCTGCTCTTCGTAAATTGGGTGGCGACTATATTTTAGATACAAACTTTGGTGCTGACATGACTATCATGGAGGAAGCATCTGAATTGTTGGAACGCGTTATCAATAGTGATGCGGTATTGCCTCAATTCACATCTTGCTGTCCTGCTTGGGTTAAGTTTGCTGAAACATTCTATCCAGAATTCTTGCCAAACTTGTCTACAGCTAAGAGTCCAATTGCAATGCAAGCGCCTACACAAAAAACATATTTTGCTGAAAAAATGGGCCTTGATGCAAACAAATCGTTGCTGTTGCAGTAACACCTTGTACAGCTAAGAAATTCGAAATTCGTCGCGATGAAATGAACTCCTCTGCTGAATACTGGGATGTACCAGAAATGCGCGATACAGACTACTGTATTACTACACGTGAACTTGCAAAATGGTTACGTGCAGAAGAAATCAACTTTGATGAATTAGAAGATTCTGCATTTGATCCATTGATGGGTGAAGCATCTGGTGGTGGTATCATCTTCGGTAATACTGGTGGTGTTATGGAAGCGGCTATGCGTGCGGCTTACAAATTTGCAACTGGTGAAGATGCACCTCAAACATTGATCCCATTTGAAGCAATTCGCGGTATGGATGGTGCTCGTGAAGCAGACGTAGTGATTGGTGATAAAACATTACATGTAGCGGCTGTTCATGGTACAGGTAACTTGCGTAAATTCATCGAACGCATGCGTGCAGAAAACATCCATTATGACTTCATTGAAGTAATGGCTTGCCGTGGTGGCTGTATCGGTGGTGGTGGTCAACCACGCGTTAAATTACCGATGGCTGATAAAGCTCGTGAAGCTCGTATTGCGTCCTTGTATACTCGCGATGCAGAGGTACAAGTGAAAGCAGCTTGTGATAATCCAGATATTCAAAAATTATATGCTGAGTTCTTCGATGGCAAACCTATGAGCCATAAAGCTCATCACATGTTACATACCACATTTGTGAGCCGTGCAGAAGACTTAGGTCCTAATGGTGCTTGTACGCCTGCTACATGCCCAACATCTGTGCCTAATTTGAAAAAGGCAGCAGAAGCGGCTAAAGCAGCAGCAGAAGCTAATAACTAATAGGTAAAAAATAGTAACAGTAATAATTAACCGTATTTCTAACTGTTAACTGTTGTAATTAGTTGCTATATACTATAAAAGCTCGTATGTGGCTTAAGTTAAAAAGCAGATAGTTGATAATTTATCAGCTATCTGCTTTTTTATTGTCTTTAGACTTTGTAGGGGATGTTATGAAGAATCATAGAACTATTCACCTTACGAGTTATTGTGATCTAGAATATTTAGAAAGTACACCTATGATACGTAAATACTATTATAGTTGTTTTCACAGAATGAGATACTATATATGCCATATACGCATAGGGGTTAAAATATAGAGCATGGTAAATTGTTTAGGAATTATTGTTAGTGTGCTATAATTAAATTATATTTATAGAAGCAATCAATACTGTTTCAGGAGGATCTTCATGGCTTTTAAATTAAAAGGAAAAGAAGAAAAATTTTTCAGTATTTTAGAAAATCATGCTGCTCTTACATATGAAAGCGCAGAGATGATGGAACGTGTGTTTAAAGGCGAAATCTCTAAAGAAGAGGCTTTTCTTGAAATTGATACAAAGGAAAAAGCAGCCGATGAATTAGTAACCGAAACTGTAGAACGTTTGCGTAAAACATTCATCACTCCAATGGATCGCGAAGATATTCAGCTTCTAATCGACCAATTGGATACTACATTGGATAATATTAAAGAAATCATGGATAAAATGGTTATGTACCACGTTGGTAAGCCAAGTGATGGTGCTATCCGTATGAGTGAAATCGTTGTAAAATGCGTTAAGCATATTAATAAATCTATTGGTTATATGGGTAGCCTTAAAAAGGACCATGTGAAGGTAGAAGGCCGTGTACACCAAGTATTGAAACTTGAGTCTGAAGCGGATAATATTTACCACGAAGAAATGGCTAAACTCTTTACTGAGTGTACAGATCCTATTGAAATTATCAAATGGAAGGAAATCCTTAGTGCCATGGAGGATGTAATCGATGGTTGCGAAGATTTGGTTGGTACATTCCGCCGGGTAGTATTGAAATATGCTTGATGCTCATTATTTAGTATGGCTAGTAGTATTTTTAGCGTTAGCCTTCGACTATATCAATGGCTTCCACGATACGGCGAACGCCATTGCTACATCTGTTTCGACCCGTGCTATTGAGCCTAAAAAGGCAATTATGATGACTGCGGCACTCAATTTCTTGGGGGCCATGGTTAGTACAGGCGTTGCAAAGACAATCGGTGGTGACATCGTAATGTCTGCGTCTCTCATTAATAGTGCGATTATCTCAGCGGCTCTTATTGGTGCCATAACATGGAACTTGCTTACATGGTATTGGGGGATTCCTAGTTCCTCATCTCATGCTCTTATCGGTGGTATCATCGGTGCTGTAGGTTGGTCCGTAGGGTTCGATGCTTAAATGAGGCAGGGATTATAAAGATTTTCTTATCCCTTATTTTATCTCCAATTGTAGCCATGATTGGTGGCTATATTGTGATGAAAGTATTGTTGCTTATCTTTGGTAGATTTTCTCCAATTACATTGAATGATCGATTTAGATCCATGCAAATTGTATCTGCTATCATGATGGCCTTTTCTCATGGTTCTAATGATGCGCAAAAGGCGATGGGGATTATTACCTTAACATTACTTAGTGGCGGCTTTATCGATACATTAGAGGTACCAGTATGGGTTAAACTTTGTTGTGCTACGGCTATGGCCATGGGTACAGCAGTAGGCGGTTGGAAAATCATCTCTACTATGGGGACTAAGATTTTCAAATTGGAAACTATCAATGGTTTTGCTGCTGACTTAAACTCTGCCATCACTATTTTTACAGCTACATTCTTACATTTACCTGTAAGTACTACACACGTTGTAAGTGGTTCCTTGCTAGGCGTTGGTTCCTCTAAACGTTTGAAAGCTGTTAACTGGGGCGTAGCAAGATCTATGGTATTGGCGTGGTTTGTAACAATTCCACTATCTGGTATTGTAGCAGCTATCGCATATGAAGTAGGTCATTTACTATTTGGTTAATACAATCATATATAGAAATAAAAAGACTGCGAAAGCAGTCTTTTTTTCTGTAGTTAAGTATTAAATTGATTAAGTTATCCCATTTGTTGATGAGATTTTAAGACTTCAATTTGACTAGTTGTATCTAGTATGTAATCAAAGAATATAGGTATACATTAGATTTTAAATACTATATTCTATAAAAGCGATTTATCTATATTTGGCAACGTTGATGTTACAATTCAAGTTGAGAATAGGAAAATGCTTATAAATATGTGCTTTTCTTGATTATGCATTTTATTAATAAATGCAGTTTATTACACGTTTAAAGACTATTATGAGATTATTTATAATGAATAGATATTGCATACTTATGTATGAGCGGTTATACTATCGGTAGAAGGAGTTTTTCAAGTGAAAAGTGAGGTATGTATATGGCATGGGGTGGAACTAGACGCGGTGCCGGGCGCCCACGTAATCCGATTAAACGTATTGGTAGAACCATTCGACTCAGTGATGAAGAGTTTCTTTCACTCAAACCATTAATTATGGCTATTAAGGCAAATAATGATAAACGATATAGGCAACAATATAATCGAAATAGATAAAAAAGGCATTGTCACAGCATATACAACTTAATAAACTTTACATCTATTTTACAATAATCCATTTTAAAATCTTTCAACTACAACACATCTCTACTCTCTACAATATGCTGTGTGCAATACAAGCAGTACGAAAAAGGTCCCAATTCATTTGAATTGGGACCTTTTTCGTTTGTTATATTGCTATAATTTTAGGAATCCTTATATTACGTAGCAAATTCCTGAATTATTAGTTTATTAGTCGATTTTTACACCGTGAATCTCTTCAGCTAGACGTTTTAGGGCATCTACAGTACGAACACCAGGTGTGATTTCAGAGAGTTTTACGCGAATGAAATGACCTTCTTTAACAGCTGTAATGTCTTGAAGTTGAGGGTTAGATTTTATTTTTTCGATTTTTTGTTGGAAATCGTCGTCGTTACGAATAGAAGTACCGTAGTCAGCGATAATAATATAATCAGGATTTTGAGCAATTACAGTTTCCCAAGATCCTTTGGCCCATGTTTTATCTACACCTAAGCCGCTCATTACGTTGTCAGCACCGATGAGTTTCAAGATGTTAGTTGTATAACCTTCAAAGGCAGTGAATGGCTGGCCATCTTCAGAGTCATAAATGAATACACGTTTACGAGGTAAGTCTTTTAACTTATCTTGGATAGCGGCTAATGTTTTACGTTGCCCTGCAACCCATTCTTCAGCCTAGGTTTAACACCGAAGATTTCACCTAATTTAATCATATCATTAAAGTTAGTTTCCAAGTCGGCCTTTGTAGATAGCATAGATTCAGGAAGCCAGATGTTAACCTTTTGTGCAATCATTTTATCAGCAGGGATGGCTCGTTTGCTGAAAGAGTCAGGCCAGCCTGTAGCAAAGTCAGGTTTTACGGACATGAATACTTCGTAGGACGGCCATTTATCGGATAATACTTTTACCTTGTCATAAGCGGCTTGTAGAGGTGGATAGATTTCTTCTTCTTTAAAAGCTGTACCAGCCATCTTGTCTTCAAGACCTAATTGAAGCATCATTTCTGTCGTTGCTTGAGACATGGATACAGCATGAGTAGGGGAAGATTTTACAGCAAAGTCAGTTTTTGTACCGTCAAATGTTTCACTCCATGTTACTGCATTGCCATTGTCAGCTGCGTTCTTCGTTGTGTCAGAACCACAACCAGCGATAGCAAATGTGGCACATGCCATAGCAACTAATAACAATTTTTTTGATTTTCTTAATTTTTGAAACATAGTAAGTCCTTTCTTTTAATTAATAATATAAGTGATAGCGCCCTTCATCCCAAGAGGTTTTGAACGGAACTTCAAATATAGGTTCAAGGATTTCAGGTGTTAGTACCTCAGTTGGGGAACCTTCTTTTAGGATTGTTCCTTGATTCATAATCACGATATGATCACAATATTGAGCAGCTAGGTTTAAATCGTGTAGAACTACGATGGTTGTACCTTTGAATGCTCGCAATTGTTTCATAAGTGCTACCTTATACTTCATATCTAGATGGTTCGTAGGTTCATCTAAAAGAAGTATTTGAGGTTTTTGCGTTAATGCTTTCGCAATAAAAACGCGTTGCTTCTCGCCACCTGAGAGGTGATGAATTTGTTCGTCAGCTAAATGTGTAATGCCTACTTCGTTCATATAGTGCTCTGCGATTTTTACATCTTCTGCGCTATAGGTGCCGAAGTGTTGCTTATATGGATAACGGCCCATGAGGACGATGTCTTTTACGAGGAAATCATCGATCATAGAGTCCCTAGACTGTGTTAACACTGCTACTAATTGAGCAAATTCACGACCTTTATAAGACTCTAAGGGCTTTTGATTCAATGTGATTTTATCTTTGATGGTAGTAGTCGGTAAAGATGGCTCAGTAATGTAGACTTACCACATCCATTTGGCCCGATGATGGCTGTAATTTTATTATTAGGAAATGTTACAGAAATATTCTTTAACACTTCTTTCTTCTCGTAGGAGAAGGACAGCTGATTAATTTGATACATAGTATCTCCTATAGATATAATATATACTAACCATTGTGTTTGTAACGATTCATAATAATCCAAATGAAGAGTGGAGCCCCTAGTAAGGATGTAAGAACACCGATTGGGATTTCTTCCGGACTATATAGGGCTCTTGATAATACATCTGACCATATCATGACGATACTACCGATTAGAGCACTAAAAAGTAATGTGTTTCTATGCTTAGGACCACCTATAATTCTAGCTAGGTGTGGAATTATGAGTCCTATAAAACCGACTACACCCACTTTTGATACTAATGTGGCAATGACAATAGAGGATATAATAACGATGCTTAGCTGTAACTGTTTAACTGATAAGCCCATTTGTGCTGCTTCATGATTACCCAGTAGTAGCACATCAAGATCTTGATTAAACATATAGATGTATAGTATAAACAAGGTTACAATGATAGCCGTTAATGGTAAATCACCCCATTGAATGCCTGCGAAGCTACCTAGGAGCCAGAACATAGCACTTCGAACTTGTGCCTCGTGCTTGGCTCCGTAAATAATCATCATAGTTAAAGCCGAGAATATCCCCGTCATGCCCATACCGATGAGGATGAGCTTCACAGGGCTGTTGCTTTTACCAACACAGAGCAATACCAAGATAATAGAGAGAGCTGCACCTAGGGCTGCAAAAACAGGCGTATTATAGGCCCCTAGTAGTGGAATACCGCCCATGATGATAGCAAATACGGCACCTGTACTAGCACCCGATGAAACACCTAATACATAGGGATCTGCTAGAGCATTTCTAGTTACCGTTTGCATTAATAAACCTACAAGGGATAGGCCTATACCTGTTAGTACTGAGTAGATGAGCCTAGGCAAACGAATATCTGTAATAATTGTGTTTGTCATGGATGTGGTGGCATTTGGGTCCATCATAGCCATAAGTGCAGGAATGATTTGATCTAAAGAAATAAATGTGGATCCAAATTGTAAGGCCGTTACCAATGAAATACATAATATTACACATAGTATTAATGCTTTTATAGAAGTTTGCATAAAATCTCCTTATTTTGATTGTATAGGTAATATAACCTTATCTAAGTATAGAGAACTTTCTATATATATACAATATACATAGGTGTATAGGTATTGATTATAATAAGTATAATTCTATAGAGAGTCTTATTAAAATTGCGCTCGAAGTGAAATTTAAAATAGGATTTTAGTGTTAATAAAAAAATTTAGAAATAAGGATAAATATTCGTTCGTTAATTTGGGGTAATCTATTAATAAAATAATAGGTAAAATGTTATTTTTATTTGTTTTTATTACCGTATTCCTATTTTGTTATATGAAAAAACTGTAAGAATAGATATAATACAAGTATATACGTGAGTAAATTTAGGAGGTGTTAGCTTGTTACAAGATTTACTATCTGAGGATAATGTATCTTTTCATTATCCTGCAGAAACGTGGGAAGAGGTAATTCGTCACGGTGGTCAACTTATGGTTGATGCAGGTTTTACTGATCCATCTTATACAGAGGCTATGGTAGAGGTTGTACGTGAAATGGGGCCATATATTGTATTGGCACCAGGTCTTGCTATGCCACATGCTCGCCCGGAAAATGGGGCAAAACGTGTAGGTACTGCTTTAGTAACCTTAGAAAAACCATTAAACTTTGGTAGCCCTGATAACGATCCGGTTTCTGTTGCATTATTCTTATGTGCTCCTAACAAGGATGAACATATTCAATTGTTGACTGATATTGCTACGTTATTTGAAGATGACGAGTTTTTAGATGCAGCAGCTGATTTTGAAAGTATTGAAGATGTACAAGAATTCTTGGCAGAGCGTTTAGAAGATCAAGAATACGTTTAGGAGGAGGCAAGTATGATTTCTGTATTAACTGTATGTGGTAATGGCATTGGTTCTAGCTTGATGCTAAAAATGAAAATTGAAGAGATTTGTGCTGAAAATGGTATTGATGCACAAGTTGAATCTATTGATTTTAATGCCGCACAAGGCCGTAAAGCAGACCTTATTGTAACCGTAAAAGAGTTAGCGGAACAATTTGAAGATAAGAATGTCGCTATTGTTCGCAGCTATATTAATAAAAAGAAAATCACTGAAGATATTCTTGATGCATTGAAACAAGCAGCTCAATAAAATGTAACAACTATATATAGGAGGTAGTGCCATGGAAATGGTATTAGAGTTCTTACGCGATGTGCTGTCTCAACCAGCACTTTTGATTGGTATTATGTCATGTATAGGTTTAATTGCCTGAAACGTCCGTTTCATAAGGTAATGACCGGTACATTAAAACCTATTCTTGGCTACTTGATGCTCGCAGCCGGTGCAGGTGTTATCGTTAATAACCTTGATCCACTAGGTAAGATGATTGAGCATGGCTTCCACATTACTGGCGTTGTACCAAACAACGAAGCTATCGTAGCTGTAGCGCAAAAGGTACTTGGTGTTGAAACGATGTCTATTCTCGTTGTAGGCTTATTGATGAACTTATGTATTGCTCGTTTCACCAAGTTCAAATATGTGTTCTTAACAGGTCATCATAGCTTGTTTATGGCATGTCTTATGTCTGCCGTACTTGGTACAGCAGGTTTATCTGGTATGGAACTCATCCTTGTAGGTGGTTTCTTGATGGGCGCTTGGTCTGCTATCTCTCCAGCAATCGGTCAAAGTTATACATCCAAAGTTACAGACGGTGATGAAATTGCTATCGGTCACTTTGGTAGCTTAGGTTACTATTTATCTGCTTGGGTTGCTAAATATGTAGGTAAAGCAGATGATAGTACAGAAGATATTGAAATTCCAGAAAAATGGGGTTTCTTACGTGACTCTACATTATCTACAGCATTGACTATGATCGTATTCTATTTGATTGCAGCCTTTGCAGCTGGTTCTGAGTTTGTAGCTACTTTATCTGGTGACATGAGTCCTTACTTATATGCTGTTATGAGCGCTATGAACTTTGCTGTAGGTGTAACAATCGTATATTCTGGTGTACGTATGATCTTAGGTGACTTGATTCCTGCTTTCCAAGGTATTGCTACAAAAATTATCCCTAATGCTATCCCAGCAGTAGACTGTGCCGTATTCTTTACATATGCTCCAACGGCTGTAGTATTGGGCTTCATTAGCTCCTTTATCGGCGGTATCATCGGCATGCTCATCCTTGGTGCTGTAGGTGGTGTATTGATCATTCCTGGTCTTGTACCTCATTTCTTCTGTGGTGCAACAGCAGGCATTTATGGTAATGCTACAGGCGGCCGTCGTGGTGCTGCAGTAGGTGCATTCCTTAATGGTTTGGCGATTACCTTCTTACCAGCATTGGCATTGCCAGTTCTTGGTCAATTAGGTTTCCAAAATACAACATTTGGTGATGCAGACTTTGCAGTAATGGGTCTTGTATTAGGTCATGCATTCGAATGGATCGGTATGGCTGGTATCTATGGTATCGTAGCCATTGCAGCTCTTGTACTTATTATTCCAAACTTTATTAAAACAAAAGGTAAAGTTATTAACTACGTAGAAGAGGAGTAATGAAAACAACTGAGCAACATAGTAATGTTGTAGTTAGATATGTATTTCTGGCCATCGGTGCAATCAGTTTTGGTCTCGGTACAGCAGGTATCGTACTACCACTGTTGCCAACAGTTCCGTTTTATATGCTAACATTATTTTGTTTAGCTCGAGGATCTGAACGATTCCATAAGATGTTTTTGGAGTCTAGTTTATATCAAAAGACTGTTGGTGCTTATGAACGTGATAAAGCGTTAACGTTGCGGACAAAGTTATCCATTCTCTTATCGGTTAGTACAATAATGGCAATTGGTGCCTATTTTAGTCAAAATATGCCCATTGCACTTGGTGTTATGGCCTTTGTATGGATTGGTCATGTTATAGCATTAGCCTTTATTGTAAAAACAAAAAAATAAAGAATTATCTCTGATAATTCTGAATATAGCCTTGTAAGTTAGACTGCATTGGTTTAACTTGCAAGGCTTTTTTATTGTAAAATCAATAATATATAGGTAGGCTGTGTAATGCATAGAGCCTAATGAACAAAGTCTTATATATTACTGAAAATATCTTATATGGATTACAAATAGGAAAAAACTTATATTATTAAAGAAAAAAATGAATTATTACTATTTTAAATTTGACAATGGATATCAATAAGTATACTATGATAATTATGTATATAATAATTTTTATAGTATTTGTGTATATGGTGATCGTATGAATCCACATAATCATGCAGTTTCACATGCAGGAAATTCTATGTCGAGACATACAGTGTTTGACGGTATCGATTTGATGTTCCTTGATGTGAAGCAAGAAACAATTCAATTTTATGCAAAATCACATACAAAGACGTTTGCCATAAATCATTGTGAAGAGGGGCGCATTGAGTGCAAGTTTACATCTGGTGATTATTTATATATGGGACCAGGAGATATGTCCATAGGATGGCATATTCATGCTGATTATCAACATGAGAACTACTTCCCTACAAAGCTCTTTAAAGGGATTGTATTACTCGTAGATGTTGAAAAAGCTCAGCCTATTTTAGATACCCTTGTTACTGAGACCCGTATTGATTTAACTCAGCTAGCAAATCGATTCTGTGAGCATTCTGACTTTGGTATGATGATGGAAGAGACGGAATCTGTTCGCCAGATTTTTTCTAGCTTATATAAAGTGCCTGATCAAATTAAGGGGCACTATTTTAAATTAAAAGTTATTGAAATTTTCTTATTATTATCTATTATTTCTACAACTAATCATGAAAAGAGAAGCTCCTATCGTAAACAACAAGTAGATATTGTAAAAGCTGTTAATGAATATATATCTACACAGTTTATGAAACGGATAACCATAGATTCCTTGTCTGACCAATTTGATATTCCTACATCAACATTAAAGCGTTGTTTTAAAGGGGTATATGGTACGACAATCCATCACTATTTAAAGGAATGTCGTATTAATGCAGCTAAGCACTTGCTTCAAGAGTCAGATCAATCTATTTTAGAAATTGCTAATGCCGTAGGCTACGAGAATGGTAGTAAATTTACTAGTGCATTCAAAGAGGCCACAGGTGTAACGCCTAGTGCTTATCGTAAAGTATAAATACCTTCAAACTAAACCAAGACATGCATTATAGTATTAGTAATATTTAAAATATAAGTGTTTAAGGTCTAGAACTAGTAGGTTATAAAAACTTAATATTGTCCGAAATGTATATTTTTGGTCTTTTCGGAGTAGATATGCAAGATACACTTTGCTAACATTAAAATGTAAATGATATTCAATGTCATTATGTGTTGCTGAAGTGTATCTTTTTTATTTTGTGTATGAGATACAAAACATATGGTTAGTTAGAAATTGAGGAGGGCACAATGAACCGGTGGGGACATGCAAAACGTAGCATTATTCTGTCTAGTGCAGTTGCCTTGTGGCTTAGTGCACCGCTTGTAGTGTGGGCGGGGAATGCGACTGTTACTACGGATGTTGTTCATGTTAAAGGAACATGGGCAGAAGAAGAAGCAAAATTGAACTCACAGCAAGTGCAAATCATTACTAAGAAAGAGATTGAAAAGAAACAGGCGAAGTCCGTCGAAGATATTATATTTACTCAAACAGGTGTATCTAGAACTGTTGATGCTATGGGCCGTGTTGGTGTATCTATCCGCGGTGCCGAAGCGCGTCACACACTGATCCTTGTAGATGGTCAACCCGTACTCGGCGATTTTGATAAGTACTCTGGTGCAGCAGACGAAGTCCAACGGCTAGGTACAGAAAATGTTGAACGTATAGAAGTTATTCAAGGTGCTGCCAGTGCTAAATACGGTTCTGATGCTATAGGTGGTGTAGTTAATATCATCACTAAAAAGGCACAAAAGAAACCATCTTTGCAATTAAATGCAGAAGGTATGCGACGCAAGAGTGATGGTGATGCATTCCCATTCCAAAACTTTTTCATTCGTGCCGACTCTGGTCAAATGGGGAAATTAAAGGTCGGTTTATCTGGTAGTAAACGTGATCTTATGCCTGTTTTAGCATCCGTTAAACGTCGTGACTCAGGCATGGCTTTTGATTATGCTAAGCATAACTTCAAACCAAATGTACTTCGTTACTATGGTGATGCGGCAGATATTGGTCTTGTAGCAACTTATGATGCAAACGATAAAAATAAATTTGAAATGCGTCTCAACCGTTATACAGAAAATCTTGTACGCGATGTTAAACACTCTGACTCCGATTTAGAGCCACAACAACATTTCAAACGTACTGCGGACCGTAATACAGCAAACTTACAATGGTCCTCTCGAGCTGGTAAAAGCGACTGGACGGTTGAAACTAACTACTCCCGCATCAAAGAAAATGACGTAGCCCTCATTAGTTATACTGGTCGTTCTGCTTATGAAGGATCCAATGAGTTGCGCTATATCGATAATATCGATCACCGTCAATTAGACATTCGAGCTAATGCGAATACACAGCTCAATAAAAATCATCTGCTTAGCTACGGCGTGAGCTATGCTCGTGAAGAAGGTTCTGGTAGCCGATTGAAAAGAGCTCCCCTAATACAAGCACTATGTACATCGATCCATGGGATTACGATAAGAGCTTGCTAGTAGATAAACTTGATCGTCTTGTAAGACGTAAAGGTGATAACAGTATTAAGGTATATTCTCACATCCATGACTACAAATTCATCAATTCCGGTGGTGGCATGCCACAATGGGATATGGATTATGAATACTATGGTGCTGAAACAGATGCTCAAAAACCAGGTATTACATACGATGACTATATAAATTATGGTTTATCTGAAAGTCGATTAAGTGATTGGTCTAGTACATCCCCTAATAATCAACCTGTAACGGATGAGTTTAAAGCTCGTTATAAAGCTTTAGAAGATCGTTTAAAAGCAGAAAATCCCGTATTATCTGCTACACGTGCCAATATCGTAGGTGACTACTTTAAATATGGCGAGTCCAATGACCCAGAAATGCGTAAAAAAGCGCCTAAGTTAAATGGTAAAGCTTTCTTAGAAGAGTACCGTAATCGAGACCAACGATTGACTACTGGTAGCGGTTCAATCCGCAAGTTAAACGCTTATATTTCTGATACTTGGCAAGTAAATAAAAACTTAACATTATCTCCAATTCTTCGCTTTGATAACAGTAGTCTATTTGGTTCCAATTTGTCTGCATCCTTGGGGATGACCTATAACGTAAATGGTAATACACACCGTAGATTTAAAGCCAATGTAGGTACTGGTTATACAGAGCCTGGTATGGGTGAATTGTGGTATAACTGGGAAATGTACGCGTCTAACCCTGTAGGGATTGGTGTAGCGAAACTCGGCTGGTACTGGGCTGGTAATCCTAATTTAAAACCTGAAAAATCTGTCAACTTTGATATGAGCTTGGAAGGTGAAAATAAAAATACTTACGCTCGCGTAGGCGTATTCCACAACCGCATCAAGAACTATATGTCTGTATACTTCACAGGGGACTTCATGGACTTTGCACCATACCTCAAAGGCGATGCGAAGTACCAACGGGCACCAGATATGATTTACAGCTTTAAAAATATTGGTAAAGCAGAAATCACAGGTGTTCAAGCGGAAGTACAACAAAAGTTCGGCAAATATTGGTCTGGTAAGTTAGGTTATACATACTTGCATGCCATCAACAAGAGTGATCCAAGTATGCCTCGTCAATTGCTTGATAAGCCTATGCACAAAGTTGACATCGGTATTACTTATGACAATCCTAAATCCGGTTGGAATGGATCCATTTGGGGTGATTACTATATCAACATGCTTGATAGTAATACCCTTAACAATGGCGGTAACTACTGGCCAGATATCTTGTCCGGTGATGCAGGCGTTTATAATAAGCAAACCTATGAAAAGAAAACATTTGGCATTTGGAACGTAATGGTTCAAAAACGATTTAATAAAAATGCCATGATGTACTTTGGTATCAACAATATCTTTAACCATCGCGATGATGACCGTGCTACACAAGAACGGGTATATCGCTTGGGCGTTAACCTTAAATTTGGTGGTGGTGACAGCAGCAAAACTACAGCAATCGGCAAATCCAAGAATGGCACAACTGTTAATGCAGTAGGGGCCAATACACCTAATGGCGCTAATGGCGAAGTAGTAAATGCAGAATCTGGTGTACAAAATGTAGCTGATGTAGTTCGTTTAACTGACTTTATTCATTCTGATTTTGATACCACAAAAGAGCGTGGTGTTACATTAGTTGGCGACTACAGAGCGCGCTGGATGGCACATGATGGTTCTAACAGACCGCAATCTCCATTTAGAGCTAACTCCGCTATCGGTTCTGCGAAAGCGAATATGTACGATGCTAATCGTCATAGCTTTGAACAACGCTTGCGCCTTGGCTTCGATGCACGCCTTAATGAGTTTACAAACCTCAAAGTTATCGGCAGTGCGACTGGCATGAGTGGTGTAGATACAAGCTGGACTCAATCTGATTCTAAAGGCTTTAACCATCAACGACTCGATACAGTGGATCTCACGAGACGCGTTAAAAAATGGGACGTATCTGTGGGCCGCTTAACAGAGCCTATGGGTGCGAGTGGCTATTGGTTCGGTCAATCTTATGACGGTGTTCGTGCCGTTTGGAATGGCCATGACTCTCAAGTTCGTATCGGTGTTGGTACTTTCAAACATAGTACAGGTATCACTGATTCTGCCTATACTCACGCAGTACATGAAGTTATCTACAGACCGCCAACAGCGGCTGAGTTAATCGGTATTAATCGCGATGAGTTCCCATACGATATTGAAAGTGCTACTAAAACCGGTTCTGATGGTGAGAAAAAATCTAGTGAAGATACAGCTGCACCAGATAGCCCTAATGGTATTTATGATTCTACTTATAAAGGTAAGACAGATAGCATTTACTTCTATCAACAACTGAAAGAATTGCAAGCTGAATATGAAGCTTATAAAGAAACCTTGGATTTAAGCTGGAGTAATCCAAATCGCGATCAAGAGCTTGAAAAGGCAAATGCTAAGCTTGTGGAAACACAACAAAAACAAGCTCAAGTGATGAGCCGCTTACAAGATATTCTTGCTAAGGCATACCCTACAGATATGGCTGAGAAGAAATTCTCCCTCGATATACCATCTGGTGGTTATGCAATGTATGAAATCACTAATAAGAATACAGGGGAAAAACTCTATAAGACCGGGGACATTATGTATAATGTGAACTCTTCTTTATACCCTGAATACTTAAAAGAAAAGGCTAAAGGTCTTATCGTATCTGCTGATAATAAAGATGCTTTAGTAAATCCTAAAGCCTATGTTGAAAAACATGGTGACGAGATTAATCAATCCGTAGCAGAAATTGCTAAATATAATGCTACAGATAACTGGAGCAACTATAACAATAGTGAACTTGATGTGGTTTGGGTTAAACAGCCAGATGGCACATTCAAACAATCTTATGATTACTATGGACAACCAGCTAGTGATTATGAGTTCACTGGTTACTTAGGTGCTAAAACATATAAATACGATAGTGGTAGTTATGTATTTAGTGATTATGATGCTAAAGATGCAATTTACAAAAGAACTTTACAATGTCCTCTAATGACTGGGGTGAAGGTAGTTCTTACTATGGTTGGGGCATGCCAAATGCATTGTTCAACTATATGTATAATCTTGAAAAGGTTGTACATGATGCAGAGTCTGAAAACAAATTACCACGTGAAGCGATTGGTAAGATCATTGGTAACTTGATTCGTACAGAAGGGGTAGTTCTTGAAAAAGATACTGTACCAGCTATTGATAAAGCTGCCTTTGTTCAATACAAGAAACAAATAGGCTCTCGTCTTGGGTTACAAGCGTGGTATTTACGCTCCTTTGGCGGTAAAACGCATACATACCTAAATGCAAATGGCAACGGTAATGATGAATATAGCTTCTCCAATGTAGCTCATGTATTCGGTATCGGTGCTAAATATCAGTTAGGTGCTAATGCATCTGTTACCGTTGATTACGGTCAAAACCGTTCCAACTTGGGTCGTTATTTAAATGGTAACACTGTATACCAACACGAACGTGGCACAGCCGACTTTGCTCTTAAAGGTCATCAAATGGGTGGTACACCACACTTCTGGATGGCTCGTCTAGATATTGGTCGTGCCGACCTAGATATTCCTAAATCTTGGAATGCGTTCATCGATTACAAATACTTTGAACATGGCTCCTTCTTCGGTGGTAATGGTAGTGGTGCAGTTCCGGATCGTTATCTCGACGGTATTCGCAGCTTTACATTCGGTGCTGGCTATGTGCCTCGCAAGGATTTACTCCTTGAAGCATTCTACACATTTGATGCGAAAGGTACTAATAAACGAGATACGTTATATGGTAGTGAAAGCTTTAAGTTAGGCGATTATACAAGAATTCAAGGGACCTACAGGTTCTAATGTTCAGTCTGTAAACAGGCAGAAAGGTTACTAATATGGAAAACTTAAATTATGTCATTCACTTGTTTCATAGCGGCGGATATGTAATGTATCCATTATTACTCTTGTCTTTCATGGTTATCGCTATCGCTGCAGAACGAGCTTTCTACTATCACAAATATGCCGGTAAAACTTTCGTTGTTACCCATGCAGTCAATGAACTAGCAAAATTACAAAATTGGGCAGAAATTGATAAAGTAATCAAAGAAAACCCATCTATTGCGAGCCGTATTGCAGAAGCAGGTTTACATAATGCTTCTAGCGAGGAAGCTATGAAAACAGCCTTTGCTGACCAAATGGGCGTAGACGCAGTAGGCTTCCGTAAATATATGGACTATCTCAGTGCTACCGTTACAATCTCTCCATTATTGGGCCTATTAGGTACAGTAACAGGTATGATTGGTTCTTTCAGTATCCTCGACTCCGGTGCGGGCGCATCTGCTATTACTGGTGGTGTTGGTGAAGCCCTCATCGCTACAGCATCTGGTTTGTGCGTAGCCATCATGGCCTTTATTGTATATACAGTATTCAGTCATCGTTTGGATGCTATCATTAACCAAATTGAAAATATGTGTGTTAGCATTGTTAGCGCTAAGCGAGAAGGGTGGAAATGATTATGAACTTACAAAGCTTTCGTATGAAAACAAAGCCTGAATTCATGATTATCCCAATGATTGATATTATCTTCTTCTTGTTGGTATTCTTCATGATGAATAGCTTACAAACAGTGGCTCAAAAAGCATTATCTGTACAATTACCACAAGCTACTAGTGCATCTGCACCGGCTCAGTTACCAGTTGTATTTACACTTGATGCGGAAGGGCATATTACAATTGATAACAATCCAATGAGTATTGATCAAGCAGAAGCTATGATTAAACAACGGATTCAAGAAAATCCTAACGCTAGTGTTATCTTACAAGCCGACAAACGTGCAGCTCATGGTCAAGTAGTAGCGATTATGGATATGCTAAAGCAATCTGGTGTTAAACGCTTGGCTATTGCAGCTGAACAGAAAGGATAACTATGGGACTAGGCATATCATGGAAAAAGCAGCCATTATATCCGCCGTAGTTCATCTTATTGCTCTATTTATTGCCGTAATCTTTTTCGTAGTGGTTCCAGCAATTCAAGACATGGAAACTTATGAAATCGACCTCACACAAAGTGTGCTCGATGATGGCGGCAGTGGTCATGCCGGCGGTGGTGGCGGAAACAGGTCAGACCTATTCCCTAAACCATTATCGGCTGATGAAGTAGCGGCAAGAACAAAGGCTGTTGTAGCAAATGTTGATCCATCTACTGCAAGAGATATTCCTGATGCAGTAGATGTACCCCCGAAAGGCGGCGAACATAAAGGTAATACCTCTGGTGATAATTCCACAGGTGGTTCCGGCCCCGGACATGGTGGCGGCTCTGGCGGTGGAAACGGTACAGGTGATGGCACTGGCAATGGTGATGGCCAAGGTCAGGGGAATGGTAAGGGTGACGGCACTGGTAAAGGTGACGGTCATGGTACGGTGAAAGCTGCATTTGATGTAGAAGGATTCCGTGCAAGAGTGCAAGATAATGCACAAATGCCTTCCATGGCTTTAAAAAGAAAATTACAAGGCGATGTGACTGTACAAGTAACACTTGATACAAATGGTAGTCTTATTGGACAAAGTATCGTATATTCTACAAATGAAATATTCAATGATGCGGCAATGTCTGCCGTAGTGGCCGCAACACCATATAAATCCAACTGGAGCAGATATCGATATCAAGGTACCAGTTGAGTTTAGAGGTCATGAATCATCTGATGATGAAGATGAATAGAAGTATCTATGTAATAGACCTATCTATGAATTAAAGGAGCTAATTATGAAATCAATTATTTTATATTCTTCCCTCACGGGAAATACAAAAAGGGTGGCGGAAGCAATGGCTTCTGTAATGCCTGAAGGTACACCTTGCGTTCCTGTAAAAGAGGCGCCTGAGAATTTAGCTGATTATGACACTGTTTTCGTAGGTTTCTGGGTAGACCGTGGTACAGCAAATAAAGAGGCTGCTAAGTTAATTGAAACTTTGAAGAATCCTAACATCGTATTCTTTGCTACATTAGGTATGTATGCAGATTCTGATCATGCTCGTGAAAGTATTGATAAAGCATCTGAATTACTACAAAATAAAGAGTCCCTTGTAGATGGATTCGTATGCCAAGGTAAAATTGATCCAAAAGTCATTGAAATGATGTATAAAATGTTCCCACCTGGATCTGCTCATGGTCAAAGCCCTGAACGCGATGCCTTACATAAAGCGGCTGAAACGCATCCAGACGAACAAGACTTTGCAAATGCAAAAGAATTTACGAAATCTGTACTTGCAAAGTTGCAAGCCTAAACTGAAAGGGGATTGGAGTATGAGTTTAGCAAGTTTCTTTGAATCCATTCCGGAGAAACAACGCAATCTACAATTAGGTTTAGAATGCGATAATCCGATGAGTGGTGCATTCCCTCATAAACGGGTTGTTCATGCAGGGCTAAATGGCACCTTAGTTTCGCCAAAGGAAACACAAGCCGTTTGGGATACCTTAATGAATGGCACACCGAAAAAGGGTGAAATGCAATGCGCCTATATTCACATTCCGTTTTGTAAGACTAAATGCACATATTGTGGCTTCTTCCAAAACGGTACGAGTCAAAACGTAGAGGACCAATATATTGATGGTCTTGTTAGCGAGTTAAAACTAGCTAGTGAGCGTCCAAGATTAAAAGATGGATTAATCCACGCCCTATTTATTGGCGGTGGTACACCAACATCGTTATCTCCAGCAAACTCTGAACGATTGCTAAAAGCAATTAAAGAATATTTGCCACTAGCTAACGATTATGAGCTTACCTTAGAAGGCCGTATTCACGATTTGATTCCTGAAAATCTCGATGTTTGGATGGCAAACGGCGTAAACCGCATGTCTATTGGTGTACAATCTTTCAACACAGAAGTTCGTCAAATGGTAGGCCGTCTAGATACGAAAGAAACCGTATTAGAACGGCTGGCTGCGTTGAAAGCCTATGGTCAATGTTCTGTTGTTATCGACTTAATCTATGGTTTGCCTGGTCAAACTATGGAGGTTTGGGAACAAGATCTAGCTGATTTAGTAATCTCTGGCGTAGATGGTGCTGACCTATATCAATTGAACGTATTTGATGGCAGTGATCTTAATAAAGATATTGCAAACGGTAAGGTGCCAGCTGCTGCGACGACAGCTATGCAAGGGGATATGTTCAAATTCGGTCGTAAGTACCTTAATGAGCGTTCCTATCGCCGATTGAGTGCTGCTCACTGGAGTGCTAATAATCGTGAACGTAGCTTGTATAATATCTTGGCTAAAGCGGGCGTGCCTATGTTCCCATTTGGTAGCGGTGCCGGTGGTAATGTGGATGGGTACGGCATGATGTTACATCGTGCATTAAAGCCATACGAAGATATGGTTATTCGCGGTGAAAAACCATTCATGGCTCTTATGAAACAAAGTGAGTTACAACCCGTCGTAAATCAAGTGGTAAGCCAACTTGAACAAGGGTTCCTCAATATTATGAGTTTGGTAACACTAGAGCCAAGACTAGAAGAATTAAACTGGCTCTATAAATTATGGGAAGAACGTGGTCTTGTAGCTTACAATGGGTTACTTTATAAATTGACTGCAGCTGGTGAATTCTGGACGGTAAATCTTACACAAAGTACCTTGGAGGCTGTGGAGTATATCATGACTGGTAAAAACTCCTTCGCTATGGAAGCGGTGGCCGCCCAAGATACGAAACAACGTCTAAAGATAATCCTAACCAAGAGGTACGTGGTATTGGTCAAGGTAAAGCTAATATTTCCGTACCAACAGATGAAGATTCCGAAGCACAACGCAAGGAAGCCCTTATAGCTAAGGCAAAAGCAGAAATTGCGAAAAGCGGTGCATCTGGTGAGTCAGCAGAGCGAATGGTACAGGCTATGTACAATTTGAGTGCTGATGAAATTGAATATATGATGGAGCGTATGATGTCTTAACCTGTTATAGTACACCTTATATCTAACAACCTTTCTCACACACAACATATACTAAACAAGACAAACTACGTGACATACAGTACATTTTGTAGTACAAAGTAGCCCCAGACGATAGTCTGGGGTTTACTTTTTATAAGGTGAAAGGTATTCTGTAATAAAAGAGCTAGAGTATAATTGTTGTATGAATCGTTGTGGTTTCGGAGTTAGGAGATTAGTATGAGTACATTTCCTCAAAAACATATAGATATTGTTGGCATAGGTGCCAGTACATTAGATCGATTTATCGTCGTCGATCATTATCCTACAGGTCGTGAGGTACAACAAGTCGTATCGTCTACTACAGATGGTGGTGGGCCAGTGGCTACAGCACTAGCGGTAGCAGGAAAATATGGTGCCCGTACCGCTATAATTGATAGCATTGGTGATGACATGGTAGGTCGTCATATATTAGATGACTTTGAAAAATACAATGTTAATACAGAGGCAATTCAAGTTGAACGCGGTGCGAAGAGCGGTGTGGCAACAATCCTCGTAAAACAGAGTACTGGTGAGCGTGCTGTATTTTTTGAACGGTCTACTGCAACTGAGCCTGAGTTTTTAGATACCCATAAGCAGCTGATAGGATCTGCCTATATTCTGCATATCAATGGTCGACATCGCCAACTCATGCGCTCTGCTATGGCCGTTGCAAAAGAGGTAGGCACTATCATTTCTTTAGATGGTGGTGCTCAGCGTTACGATGAAGACATGAAGCCTATTACTGAAGCCAGTCACATCGTTATCGTAGCTCGTGATTATGCTGAAAAATATACGGGCACAACTAATCTAAAAGAGGCTTGTCGTATCATTCATGAACGAGGTGCATGTATTGCAGGTGTTACGGATGGTGCAAATGGTAGTTATTTTGTTTGGCCTGATGGAACATTTTATCGATGTGAACCATTTACTCAATCTACCGTAGTAGATACAACGGGGGCTGGGGATAGCTTTCATGGTGCTTTTCTAGCTAATTTAGTATATACAATTAATCATATGAAGGGGCAAGACACAACTTCGACGACTAAGCATGACCGTGCATCTATACATGCTGTAGAGTTGCTCAAAGCTTGTGCACATTCTGATTTAGAGAAGGCCGCTATTTTTGCATCTGCAGTAGCTTCTTTAAATACACAAGGCATAGGCGGGCGCAGTCCACTACCAACGTTAAAGTCAGTGCAGGAACTAATAGGATAGGACTATAGTTATGTGGAAAAATACTTCAAAAAATCAAGTTCAGCAATATATGCAACAAAATCCTTATCGCCTATTAGCCCTTAGCTTTTTTGCTACCATGACTATAGGGACGATATTACTCATGTTGCCCATATCACATGCTCAAGGCCTTAGTACAACGCTTGTAGATGCAGCTTTTACCGCAGTATCTTGTGTTTCTGTAACTGGATTGTCAACAGTAGATACCTATCATCATTGGTCCTTGTTTGGCAAAATCGTCATGGTAATCCTTATCCAATTAGGTGGTTTAGGGATTGTTTCCTTTACCACTATTATTGCTCTAGTATTAGGGCGACGGGTAGGTCTGAAAAATCGCGTGCTTTGTCAGAAGATGTAGGGCAAGATGGCATGAAAGGGCTTCTACACATTACGAAGAAGCTAACCATTTATACCTTTTGTGTCGAAATAATTGGGGGTATTATCTATACCATTCAGCTATATCCCTATATTGGTGATGCTGCTTTATATACGGGGATTATGCAATCTATTTCCAGCTTTTGTAATGCAGGATTTATATTCTTTGATAATGATCTACCTTATGCTATGGTGGGCGATGTATTATTTAATATGAATACAATGGCCCTTATTGTAATAGGTGGTTTTGGGTATCTCGCAACTTTTGATATTTGGTCGCATCGCAAGCTACGACGATTTGTAGATTTAAAACTACATACAAAAATAATGTTAGTTGGTACAACGGCGCTCATCCTTTTAGGGACTATTATTTTCTTGGGGGTTGAGTGGGCGAATCCCAAAACGTTTGGTCCTTTACCTATATGGAACAAGATCATGGCATCTCTGTTTCAATCGATTACACCTCGTACAGCGGGGATTGCAACTGTAGATTATAATGATTTACATCCAATTACACTGTTTATTACCATCATTTATGTTTATTGGGGCAGGTCCTAACTCTACAGGGGGCGGTGTTAAGATTAGTACTATTGCCGTCGCTTTTCTAGCATCGCGTACATTATTTAATAACCGTTCTGATACAGAGGTTTTTGAACGTCGTATCTCGTTGATTACTGTACTTAAGGCAAATGGGATAATCTTTTTATCTATCCTTTTTGTTTTATTTGCTACTTGTTATTTGGCTTGGGATGAGCCATATGACTTTATTCGACTGCTTTTTGAGGTAACTTCTGCCTTTGGGACCGTAGGTCTTACAACGGGTATTACACCTAATTTATCTGAAAGTAGTAAATGGGTGTTGATGCTTGTTATGTTTACAGGTCGTGTAGGGGTTATGACTGTTATTGGTACTTGGGCGCTAAGAACGGCACCGACTAAACCAATTAGCTATGCAGAAGAGCGTGTATTGTTATAAAAATAGATTAGATTGAATATAAAAGAGGTCATATATGAAACATAAAACGATAGCAGTAATAGGTCTTGGTCAATTTGGTGGCACTGTTGCCAAGATGTTAGCTTCCATGGAGCATGAGGTATTAGGTGTAGATATTGATCCAGAAGTTGTACAGAAAATTTCGCCATTTATAACACATGCTATAGTTGCAGATACAACTGATGAAGAGGCAATCAAAGAATTGGCCCTAAGCCAGTTTGATATGGTTATTGTGGCTATAGGTGGAAATCTTCAAGCTAATTTAATGACAGCTATGCTTCTTAAAGAATTAAATGCACCTAAAATTGTGGCCAAGGCTGAAAATAATATACAAGGCAAAATGCTTCATAAAATAGGTGTAGATCAAGTGATTTACCCTGAATACGATATGGCATTACGCCTCGTACAGTTTTTAACTAGAGACCATGTGATGGATTATTTACAACTATCTAAAAATATTAGTCTCATAGAAATTAAGGTGCCAACATTCTTGGTAGGATCTAATTTAAAGGATTCTAATTTGCGTGAGAAATATAATCTTAATGCAGTAGGCATAAGACGCGGTGAAGATTTAGAAGTTCCACCAAACCCAATTACCATTCTCGGTGAAGATGATAAATTATTAGTAATTGGGAATAATTCTGATTTAGATGCATTAACGGTGTAGTAAGTATACGAAAGAGATATAATTATATCGAAAAAATGTGATACAATAAATAGAATTCAGTATAGGCCATACGTATTCGTATGGCCTTTTTAAATAGAAATGAAGGTTAGTATGACAGAAGAACAATACATAACGGCGCTGACCAATAACCCCCATGGAATTCGGAATATTCCAAACCCTACAGAAGCAATGCAACTTACCTGCGTAGCTCAAAATGGCATGTTGTTGCAATACATTAAAGAACCTACCGAAAAGGTTATTGAAACGGCGCTTTCACAATCACCACGAGCCATACAATTCGTGGAACATCCTACAGAAGAACTATTACAGGCCTTGGTGAAAAAAGATTGGGCTGTTTTAGAATATATCGATACCCCATCCGATGCAGTTGTTCAATGTGCACTCAATCAATCTGGGTGGGCTATTCGCTATATTGCAAATCCATCTGAAGCACTGCAGTTAGAAGCTGTAAAGTCTAACTACGATGCTTTGCAATATATTAAGGAGCCTAGTGAAGCCGTACAATTGCAAGCAGTTAAAGAGAATTACTTGGCATTACGTTATATTGATGAGCCTAGCGTAGCCGTATTAGAAGCAGCAGTTAAACAAGATTCTCAAGCGATGCGGCAAATTACAAAGCTTACAAAGGACTTGGCATTGCACCTATTTGGTGTAAGTGCTGCCACACTAGGGTATATACCAAATAATTTAGGTGTCACTGTGGACGAAATTAAATCGATCATCATTAGCGCCATCTCTAGTGATACAGCTGATGAAGACTATATTCGTGAATTGATTAACAACCAAGCTATCGGTGGTCGCCAATCTAAATGGCATATCGACCTATTGTCACTTATAGACGCTTATGGAACTAGGGCTGTTAAGAAAATTGCAGTCAGTGAATATTTGAAGTATTAGAAATGGAGACACAATGAACTTTATAGATACAATGGCAAGTGTAGAATTAGTGCTTGCTGCTAATCAAGTGCCTTTGCTCGTTGGTGAAACGGGCATTGGTAAAACATCTCTTGCGGCACGCGTAGCTACTGTGCATGACTGGGAATTGGTAACCATTGATGGAAATCTTTTAAAAGAAGGTGAAATTGGTGGTTTACCAACTGTAGAATCTGTAACACATACAGATGGTCGTGGTAACACACATTCTGTAAAGACTACAGTGTATGCTGTACATCATACGTTGGAACATGTGGCTCAAGCTGTGGATAAAGGTCGTCAAGTATTACTGTTTATCGATGAAATTAACCGTGCTGAACATGCAGTACAACAGGAGTTAATGAATCTTATCTTGAATCGTGAAATCAATGGCTTCTCTTTAAGTGATCAAGTGCGTATCATCGCCGCTATGAACCCTGAGGATTCTTTTGACTACCAAACTATCGACATGGACCCGGCACAACAAAACCGTTTTGTATGGCTCTATATGAATGCTGATTATATGCAATGGATTGACTGGGCTATAAGTGCTGGTATTGAGGAAAAAGTTATCGAATTCATTTCTTCCTATCCAGAGTATTTAAATCAACGACATGAAGATGATATTGATGCGACACCACGCTCCTTTGAACGCGTATCTGGCCTGTATACGATTTATAAAAACCAAGAAGATTCAGCCTATAGTCGCGATGTATTTATGAATGTTATCCGCGGTAATGTAGGTAAACTCATTGCCGAGGCGTTTGTAAACTTTATCGAGTCAGACCAAGAACCACTTATTACCTTTGATGATGTATTGGTGGCGGTTCAAAAGCCAGGGGCCATTATGTCTATGGCTGAACAGGTTAAAGGTGAAAGTCCAACACGCTTATACGTAGCGGCTAAAAATATGTTGCATCGTTTAAACCGCAATAGCAATGCCGAAGAAGTTCATCACTTCATTGAATTCCTTACATTGTATCCAGGTGATCTACGCGTAGCAGTTATGAAAGACTTGCGTAACACATACGAACGTGTTTTCGCTTATGCCATTGAAGATGACTTGTTCATCGATACCTTCTTTGAAGCACAAAAATAGTTCTGCTCCCATAGTTAACTAAATGAAGCTGTCTATATGGATAAAGAAATTTAGCGAATGATTGGGGATACAATAACCAATATATAAAACATGATATACATAAAATCTGATGTTAAACGAAAAAGGAGGTGGAATGATGCAACGAAATTTAGATAAAGATGATATTCGCGACGCCTCTGATTTACTCACTCATATAGACGGGTGGGAGAAAACAGGTTCCTATGATGAGAAGGCCATCGAGGCTCTCGATCGTTGGCATGCAAAACGGGAGCGTATTCATCGTGAAGCAGAGGCCTTGTACACGCAAATCTATGCTGCTTACGAAGCCTATGTAGATAGTTATGAAGCACAACATCATAGCATGGAACCAGAACGCATAGCGGCAGACTTGATGAACCATAATATGTCTGATAGTCATATAGGGACCATAGGACGTGCCTTAGATGAGATACAAATTGAAGGCACCGATTTTGCGATAATGCAACAAGCCGTAATGACACCTGCCTTTGAGCAACGATTATGGAATATTTTACATGATGTAAATAGCTTACTCCTTGAAGAGGACCAATTCTTTGGTTATTTCTATTTACAAATGGCTCATCGTATTCGTTTTGATATGACCAGTGCCTTCGGTATTAACTTAAAACAAGGTGGCTATGTATTATATGTAAATCCTTTTATCTTACTACGCCAGCCACCAGATGTTATGAAAGATGGCATTAAGCGTGAAATTCTTCATATTATTTCTGCACATTTGATGCGCGTAAAAACATTGAGTCAAAGCTTTAATAAAACGGCCGTACATATGGCGATGGATATGGTTGTAAATGACTACTTAGAACATGTTGATCGTGATGCGGTTACTGTAGCCAATGTAAATGAACGTTTTGGATTGATGCTCAAACGATTCCGTACCATTGAGTATTACGCCAAGGCCATCGATAAGGCGATGAAGGAAAGCCTGAACTCTTTGTACCTGTAGATAATTCTGATACAGCTGTAGCTATGGAGTTTGACTCTCAAACTAGCCATGATATTTGGGATGAATCTGATTCCATTGATACGGATACGATGGACCAAATTACGGAGCGCTATATCAACGAAGCCTCAAAAGGTGATATGGAAGGGTATGTGAAGAGTCTCATCGATACCTTCCAAAAGACGCGTCGTGCTCTTCCGTGGTATTTCTACCTTAAAAAGCTTATGGGCAAGGTAGCAAGTGGGTACAAAAAAACGACGATGCGTCGCAATCGTCGTCAACCTGAGCGCTTGGAGTTGTCTGGTACCTTGCGTCAACATAAAGCTAATGTATGGGTTGCTCTCGATATGAGTGGTAGTATTACCGATGCAGAGTTTACGAACGCCTTAGAACAAGTACTGCAAATTGTACATGCCTATAACCATCGCATCACCGTTGTAGAATGTGATAATGAGGTGCGCCGTACTTATACGATGGAATCAGTAAAAGATGTAAAGCCTCGCCTTGATGTGCGCGGTGCAACAGCTTTCTCGCCAGTATTTTCTTTAGCCAATCAAAACCGTGTGGATTTATTGGTTTACTTCACGGATGGCAAAGGCGAGGAACGATTACGAGAGGCTCCGAAAGGGTATAAGGTTTTATGGGTTCTTACAGGGGAAAATCCTCAACTATCTCTTCATAATCCGTATGGCATGGTTCGTGAACTAGGTTATGTGGGTGTAGATGAAACACAAGATATAGATGAATTTGTACGTATGTCTAGTCGTAGTGGCTTTTCTATGGCTAACCAAGAGGTTTAGGCTGCTTTATAAAGGTGAGCATTGATATATTTTGGTTTAACCTAGAGATGTGTTTATAAAAGCATATAAAAATGACGCAATTCCTTAGAATTGCGTCATTTCTACGTAGATGTTATTTTTTATTTTAGTTATTGAGCTCGATAGAGGAACCTGGATCGATAATGAGGGCTGTTTGATTATATTTGCCTTCAACTAAGCTTGTAAATACACCTGGTTCACGGTCGATAACAGGCCATGTTTTGTAGTGAATTGGAATGGAGATACGCGCTTTTACATAAGAAGCAGCAAGAGCTGCATCTTCAACGCCCATCGTGAAGTTATCACCAATAGGAAGTAAAGCGTAGTCAATATCTCCAAAGCGATTCAATAATTTCATATCGCTAAAGAGTGCTGTATCACCTGCAAAGTATACAATATCTCCATAGAAATCTACGATACAACCTGCTGCATGACCACCAGGGATACCAGCACCGTGGAAGGCTGGAACTATGCGAACAGAACCGAATTCAAAGTCAAATTTACCGCCTAAATGCATAGCGTGTGTACGACAACCAGCAGCTGCTGCTTTACCTGCTACCTCTGCAGTAGAGATAACGAGCGCATCATTTGTTTTAGCAATGAAATCTGTATCGCCATAGTGGTCATCGTGACCATGGCTGACAAAGATATATTGGCATTTGATATCTTCTTTTTTTGCGATATCCCATGTATTACCTGTTAAGAATGGGTCGAAAATCATGGACACATCACCGCGTGTTAGCATAAAGCAAGCATGACCGAAATAAGTTAGTTTTGTTTTCATAGGAACACTTCCTTCCTTATACATATAAATCTTAATTCTATTGTATAATATAACTAATGAAAATAAAACTATTGATGATAATTTATGCATAATTAGTAAGGATATAGTATGGATTTAACACATTTTGATCAAGATGGTAATGCTTGGATGGTGGACGTATCCGATAAGGATATCACATCCCGCACAGCCATCGCAGAAGGATTCATAGCAATCAATGATGTAATTTATGAGCGCATTGCTGGAGGTACTATAAAAAAGGGCGATGTCCTTAGTGTTGCGCAACTAGCTGCTATTATGGGGGCTAAGCAAACGAGCAATCTCATTCCTCTTTGTCATCCATTAGCGCTCACAAAGGTTGAGGTTCACTGCTCTTTAGTAGATGGTGAAAGCCCTGCTTGCACTGATGAAAATCATAACAAGGCCGTCAAGGTACGTGCCATCGTTAAGACTACTGGAAAAACGGGCGTTGAAATGGAGGCCCTTACAGCTGTACAAGTGGGCTTGCTCACCGTATACGATATGTGTAAGGCCATTGATAAAGGCATGATTATGGGACCTACATACCTCGTAGAAAAAGAAGGCGGGAAAAGTGGACATTTTGTGCGTTCCTTTGTAGAATAATATAGATATAAAGAATAGGGGAACGAAAATGGAAATAGTACTTTATGAGCCAGAAATCCCTGGCAATACAGGAAATATAGCGCGTTTATGCGCAGCTAATCACATGACCCTACATCTTATCAAACCACTTGGTTTTTCTATCGACGATAAGCACGTGAAACGAGCTGGTCTCGATTATTGGCATTTGGTAGATGTACAGGTACATGAAAATATTCAAGAGTTGTATGCGAAATATCCTGATCGCAGATATTTCTACGCTACTACAAAAGCAAGCATACCCACTCCGAGGTAAAGTATGAAATCGGAGATATGCTCGTATTCGGTCCTGAATCAAGAGGCTTGCCTGAAAGCTTATTAGAAGGTGTTGAAGAAACATGTATTCGCATACCAATGGTAGATGAGGCGCGTTCTCTAAACTTATCTAACGCAGTAGCCATTATTGCGTATGAAGCTATGCGCCAACTTGATTATCCAGATCTTAAAGCCGAAGGCAACTGGATTCAACCTAAATAAATATACTTTCACCATTGAGATAGATACAATAAATATGTGTTAGAAATCCTACCCAATCTACATGAGAGGTAGTATTTCGACAGGTGTTGTTAGAGGAGGATATTATGAACTACGATAAAGCTCATGATTTAGCTCACGCTATGCGTGAATCCGAAGAGTACAAAGAGTTAATGGCAGCTCAAGAGGCTTTGAAAGCTGATGCAGTAGCAGCGGCGTTGGTACGCACATTTATGGCACAACAAATGCAATGGGAATACGCAAAGTTGTCTGGTGCACCAGAAGCTGATGAATTGCAAAAGAAACAAGAGGAATTAATGCCTCAAATTCAAGAAAATGCTGCAGCGGCTGCTTATTTACAAGCACAAATGCGTTGGAGCCAAATCTCTAATGATATTTATAAAATCATTAGCGAACCAATCACTGAGGGGATGAAAGTGTTAGATCATGGCGAACAACAACAACCAAAACATTAAGGACTTAAAAGAAGCCTTATTAGAGAAATTACCTAGTACACGTGTACGAGAACAGGAACTGCTTTGTCATCATACGACATTTAAAATTGGTGGTCCTGCTGATTTATTTATTGAACCTACGACGATGGATGAGTTGAGCTTTACGCTACGCAAGATTCACGAATCACAAGTGCCTGTAACTATTATTGGTTGCGGCTCCAATATTTTGGTGAAAGATGGTGGTATTCGCGGTGCTGTCGTATCGGTTCGACATATGACACAAATCATGGATTGCAATGATAATGTATTATGCATTGGTTCTGGTTATATGTTAAAAGATGCTTCTGAATTTGCTTGGGAAAACGGACTATCTGGCCTTGAATTTGCCATTGGTATTCCAGGTACACTTGGTGGTGCTGTATTTATGAATGCAGGTGCTTATGACGGGGAAATGAGCCATGTGGTCACTTCAGTACTAGCTGTAGACTTCGAGGGCAATATTAAGGAGTACGATGCATCTCACTTGGATTTTGGATATCGTCATAGCGTATTCCACGATAACCATGAGGTTATTGGGGAGGTTATTATGACGTTACAACCTGGTGATAAGGATGCTATTAAGGCTCGCATGGATGAGCTCACAGAAAAGCGCGAATCTAAACAACCTTTAGAGTATGCTAGTGCAGGTTCAACCTTTAAGCGCCCACCAGGGTATTTTGCAGGTACTTTGATTGAACAAACAGGTCTTAAAGGGTTATCTGTTGGTGACGCACAAGTATCTCATAAGCATGCTGGTTTTGTTATCAATACTGGCAATGCTAAAGCTAAAGATGTACTTGATCTTATTAAAGAAGTACAAAAACGCGTATATGATCAACATGGTGTACATCTGGAGCCAGAAGTACGTATGATTGGTGAAGATTAATACAAACTAAATATTAATACAAGATTTCTTATGTATCATTACTTTTTCGGGAGAATGGACTCATAAGAAATCTTTTTTTATAGTCTGTAAAAGAGTATGATAACTATATAGTTAATCAATGTTTAGGAGGCGATGATATGAATACTTTATTGGCACGAGAGATTCATGATAAAGCGCTAGCATGTGGCTATGATAGTTGTGGTATAGTGCCTCTTGATGCACTTGATTTATAAAGATCGGTTGACGAAGCGTTTAGAAGATGTACCTGAAAGTGAAGATGTATATGCTCATAGTAAAGACTTTCTAGCATTAAAAGATAATTATCCTTGGGCACAATCTATAGTAGTTTGTACCGAGTATTTTGGAAATTATAAGTTTCCTGTTTCGCTGCAGAAGCGATATGCAAAAGGATTACTATTATCTTTAAGTAATATACCTGATGGTGTTGAATTTAAACGGAGACAATCTTTTGAAACATGGTTACAGAGTCAAAATATTCAATATATTGGTGGTGAAACCGCAAAGCCAGCTGGTGTTGTCCCTCTGCGTCCCGCTTCTGTAGCCGCGGGCCTTGGAATTTATAGAAAAAATAATTTCTTTTATGGTCCTAAAGGTTCTAATTATGAATTGGTAGCCTATTTAATAGATAAGTCTTGTGAATATATTCATGATACGGATATTCCTCCGTGCCCAGATTCTTGTAACTTATGTCAGCAAGGTTGTAAGACAAAATCTTTATCTGCACCATTTACGATGAATCCAATGACATGTGTTTCTTTTATCAATACCTTTGGTGATGGGAATATGCCAGAGGGAATAACAGAAGATATGTTGGAAGAGTGGATTATAGGTTGTGATAATTGCCAAGACTCGTGCCCATTTAATAAGAATCATGATTGGAGCATCGGGAAAGACTATCCTGGACTTGATGAATTGGAACCTATACTACAGCCAGAATTTATTTTGAAAGCCTCTGATGAAGAGATTATAGAACAAATGATTCCTAAATTCTGTTTTCATTTAACGAATGAACAAATTCCATTGTTGCGTAAATCTGCTAGGCGGGCTATAGAATACAGAAATAGGTGGCAAAAACAATGATTGGTCTATAAGATGAGTCAAAAGTATAATCAAATGTAGAAATTGCCATGATTAGAAATCCTGTACTTCTTTGACTTTTTTCTATAGACTACGTTATAATTAAGTGTTGCCAATTTTGGGAATATACCTACATAGCTACTTTCACAAGCGCTATGTGATATAGAATATACTGAAAGAATTAAAGGGAGGATCTTATGATTCGCGAAAATCTTCGTAATGTAGCGATTATCGCCCACGTTGACCATGGTAAAACTACTTTGGTGGACGCGTTATTAAAACAAAGCCATGTGTTCCGTGAAAATGAAAAAGTAGCAGAACGCGTAATGGACTCCAACGACTTGGAACGTGAACGCGGTATTACCATTTTGTCTAAAAACACTGCTGTTATGCATGATGGCATTAAAATCAACATCGTTGATACTCCAGGCCATGCTGACTTCGGCGGCGAAGTAGAACGTGTACTTAACATGGTTGACGGCGTATTGCTTCTCGTAGATGCTTACGAAGGTCCAATGCCTCAAACTAAATACGTTTTGCGTAAAGCTTTAGAACAAAAGTTGAAACCAATCGTTGTTATCAACAAAATTGACCGTCCTGACCAACGCGTTAAAGAGGTTGAAGATGAAGTACTTGAATTGTTCATGGAACTTGAAGCTGATGATGACCAACTAGATTTCCCTGTAGTATACGCATCTGCTCGTGCTGGTGTGGCTAAAACTAACTGGGATGACGAAGCTGTAAATATGGAACCATTGTTTGAAACATTGATCGAAGAAATTCCTGCACCACAAGGTGATTTGGAAGGTCCTCTTCAATTCATGGTTACTACACTTGATTACGATAACTTCATCGGTAAAATCGCAGTAGGCCGTATCGTTCGCGGTAAAATGAAACCTAACCAACAAGTAGCTATCATGACTGGTGAAAGCACTCGTAAAGCGAAAATCGGTCGTGTATATACATACAATGGCTTGAACCGTGTTGAAACTGACGAAGCTGAAATGGGTGATATCATTGCGTTCGCTGGTATCGACGATATCAATATCGGCGAAACTGTAGCAGATGCTGAAAATCCTGAAGCATTACCATCCATCTCCATCGACGAACCAACATTGTCCATGGTATTCTCCGTAAACAACTCTCCATTCGCTGGCCGCGAAGGTGAATTCGTTACATCCCGTCACTTACGTGATCGTTTGTTCCGCGAAGTAGAAACTAACGTTTCTATGAAGGTAGAAGAAACTGATTCTGCAGATGCTTTCAAAGTATCTGGCCGTGGCGAATTGCATTTGGCTGTATTAATTGAAACTATGCGTCGTGAAGGCTATGAATTACAAGTAGGTAAACCTCGCGTAATTTTCAAAACTATTAACGACAAATTGTGCGAACCATTAGAAGCATTGACTATCGACGTACCTCAAGAATTCATGGGTACTGTAATGGAAAATCTTGGTCAACGTAAAGCTGAATTGACTAACATGGTTGAGTTAGCTGGTTACCTTCGCATGGAATTCGTAATTCCTGCACGTGGTTTGATCGGTTTCCGTGCACAATTCTTAACAGCTACAAAAGGTAATGGTATTATGAACCATGTATTCCATGGTTATGCACCATACAAAGGCGAAATTCCTTCCCGTACACGCGGTGCCTTGGTAGCATTTGAAAATGGCGAAACTACTCCATATGGCTTGAACTCTGTTCAAGATCGCGGTACATTGTTCGTTGGTCCTAACCAAGACGTGTACGCAGGCCAAGTTATTGGTGAAAACACTCGTGAACTTGATATGGATGTTAACCCATGTAAGAAAAAACACGTTACTAACATGCGTTCTAGCTCCTCTGATGAAGCAGTTCGCTTGACTCCACCTCGTATCTTCTCCTTGGAACAAGCTCTTGAGTGGATTAACGATGACGAACTCGTTGAAGTAACACCTGAAAGTATTCGTATGCGTAAAACAATCCTTGATCGTAACGCACGTGCGAAAGCTGCTAAAAACAAAAAATAATATCCTTAGTGATATAAAACGACGCTCCTATGGGGGCGTCTTTTTTGTTGTCGAAATTATAAAATTTTTATAACATATTCCTATATATTATATCCTTATGAAAAGTTGATGATAATTTTATCATTAATGCTAGATTCGTATACAAATGGTTGTATATACTAACTCTGCATATTAACTAAGTTATAGGGGTATTGGTATATACGAAACGTATGGAAGGCTGTATAATAATATCAAGTTTGTTGAAACAAGTTATTGATTATGGAGGTTCTTATGAATAAGAAAATTCTAGCTTCTTTATTTGCTGTAGGTTTAGCTGCAGGCTGTGTATGCTCTTCTGTTGATGCACATGGTGTGTTCTTCGCTAACCGTACAGATGAAAAAGTACTTGTATTAGGTGAGGGTCCTGTAGATAATGCTTATAGTGCAGATATGGTAAAAAATATTACTGCATATGATGTACAAGGCAAACAAATTCCAGTACAAGTTGTGAAGCATGAAAAAAATATAGCTATTGTTCCACCAGCAGATCTTGGTGTAACTGTAACTAATTTCGATTATGGCTACTGGACTAAGACTAAAGATGGTAAAACAATTCATAAACCAATCACCGAAGTTCCTGGTGCGGTTAAGAGTACACATGCTATCAAATATGATGTTCATTACTGGAATGCACAAGCAAAACCATTTGTAGATAAGAATGCATTTATTCAAATTGTACCTTCTGTTAATCCATTGACATTAAGAAAAGGTGATACCTATGAAATCCAAGTGTTTAAAGATGGTAAACCATATGCGAATGCACCTCTTATCAAAGATTTAGTAAATGATTTAACTGGTGAAGCTAAAGCCGATGAAAATGGTAAAGCTACTGTAGCTGTTACAGCAGATGGCTTAAATGTAGTAGGTGTTGAAGTTGCATTCCCTACACAAACTAAAGGGGAACAAAATAAATACTTTAGTGCATTGTCCTTCCTTATTTCTCCTGAAGAATAATAATTAGTAATTTTAGTACTTACCGAGTGTGTGAGTTAATAGAAGACCTCCTTAGTTGGACTAAGGGGGTCTTTTTATATTTTGAGCAAATAAAAATGTAAATGTGTTCTGTGAGGACGCTTACCTACAAGGTAAGTAAAAGGAGAGATTATTATGAAGTTACATCGCCATTTATCCGCTGTGATGGCTGCTTTAGTTTTAACTGGTATATCTTATTCTGCGATAGCAACAGAAATTACTGTAACAAGCGATAAAGCAGAGGAGTTGCTGGGTTTAACAATGGGGTCACCAGTACAAACGCAACCTGAGGTTAAACACATAGAGGATACATTAACAGTTAATGTACATGGTAAAAGTTTAACAGAGGCTGGTAAAGTAAGAATGTTACAGGTATTTATAATGGCTTTGGTTCACAACTAACGGTAGATAAAGACCTTATTGTACGATTAAAGAATGATGCACCAGCATCGAAGCGAGAATTAGGTCATTATTATATGAGTGCAGTCTATGCTGGTTATGGCGGTAAGGTACCACGTCTAAGTAAAGATAACCCTGATCGAGACTATGGTGATACTAATATTCATGTGAAAGGTAATGTAGATATCGATGCTATCGGCTCTGGTTTACAAGTCAATCAACGAGGTCATATCCTTGTTGATGGAGGCGGTAAGATTATCACTCATCCTGTAGAAACATCTGATACCTATTCTGTAGTAGCAGAAGAAGGGGATGTATATGTTAATGCAGGCGCTGATGGCAAACATCCAGGCACTCATGACTTGGTTGTTGTTGGTAATGTAGGCTTAATCGATAAGGACTATGGTCGCGATCCAAACCATAATGAAGAACCGACGAATGTAGGTTTAGCTTTCACAACACCAAATTCTAGCCTCACAGGTGCTGTATTAAATGAATATGCTGAAAGCAATAAAAATCCTCATAATTCTGGTGCAGATATTTACTTACAAAATGGTGCTACTTGGAATAATGAGTGGATTGGTATAGAGCGCCCTACACCTAAAAAAGAACGTCCATCAGGGGATAATGCAGCATACCTATACAAGGGCAGTAAGGTTCGTAATTTGTAGGTGGTGTTAACCCAACTGCAGTAGGTAACATTCATCCTATCGATGCGCGGCCTATAACAATTCAGAACTATAGCGGTTATGTGAATACTATTTATAAATCTGGTGTGCCGGCTAGTGATACAGGAAAAGGGCAAATCATCGTTGAACATGCGGCGGATAATAGCCATATTACAATGCAAGGCGACCATTCCGGTAATACCATCGACGATGCAAGCTACAAAAAGGATATTCAAGCATTAGCTGAGAAATTACAATACACAGGCAATGATAAGAAGCTTAGCACAACAGTTCAAATTAATGAAGGTGTTACTACACCTGGTGCTGTAGCAGACCTAGGGACAGATCATTTTGATTCTCAAGGTCATCTCGTTGTAGATGATACAACAAAAGTTGTTCGTGCTAGTGAATCATCGCTCGTAGGTGGCACAAAATCTGCCCTTACTTCAACAGTTATGGCGTGGAAAAATAATACTAATAATTTACAACGTCGTTTAGGTGACCTTCGTCTAGCTAATACAGATAAAGGAGTATGGGCTAAATATATAGGTGGTAAATCTAAGATTACAGATGGTGCTGATGCACATATGACATACAATGGCGTACAAGTTGGTTACGACCATAAGGCAACTAATGGTTGGATTTTTGGTGGTGCTATTGATTACAGCACATCTAGCAACTCTTATGCCAACGGCAGTGGCGACGGTAAGCTTGGCGGTATAGCCTTATATGGTACAAAACAACATGAGGATGGTCGGTATATAGATATCATCGCTCGTGGTAATAGATTATCCAACGACTATAGCCTTAACTCAATTAGTGGCCAACGTTTGAATGGTAACTACCATACATTTGGTACATCCTTGAGTGCTGAATATGGCAAACGTATTAAAAAACAAAATGGTTTCTATATCGACCCTAGTGTAGAATTTATTCTAGGGCGTTTAAATGGTGTATCCTATGATGCAACTATTGCAGGCGGCGGATCCATGCATGTGAAATCTGATGCTGTAAACTCTGCGGTAGGTAGACTTGGTATTGGTATTGGTAAAGAAACAGAAAAATCTAATATCTTTGCAAAACTAGCACTAGCTCATGAATTCTCTGGTAAGGTAAATACTACATATTCTGCACCAGGTAATCCAACAGTACAAACAACTGTAGATTTAAAGGATACATGGCTTGATGCGGAAATCGGCGGTTCTTGGAGCGTTCGTCCTAGTACATATCTATATGGTACATTCACTAAAAACTTTGGTGCTACTATAGATAATACATGGCGTATCGATGCAGGCGTTAGACATAACTTTTAATTAAATATATGAAAACTCTGTAGTAGCTTGAATTGAGTTGCTACAGAGTTTTTTTGTAAAAGTGTTTATGTGAATTATTCTTTATCGGCAAATAGACAATATTAACTGGCTTGCTGTGATAGGCAGACTTTAACAATTTTGTATTTCTATGATAGTATATAGAGGCTAGTTAATATGTAACTTCTTAAGTAAGAGTTAGGAGGATATAATATGAAAGTTTTAATCGTAAATGGTAGTAGTCATGTGAATGGCACAACAATGCAAGCTATAAAGAAGTACAAAAGGTCTTTACTGAGGCAAATGTAGATACTGAAGTCATTCAACTTGGTAATAAGCCGATTCGAGATTGTATTCAATGCGGTTATTGTTTTGAACATGGTGAATGTGTATTTAAGGATGATGATGTAAATGCCTTTGTAGAAAAAGCGAAGGATGCAGATGGCTTTATCTTTGCAACACCTGTATATTATGCACATCCGAGTGGACGTATTTTATCCTTTTTAGATCGCGTATTCTTTAGTGCAGAAAGTGTAAAGCCAAATCCATTTGCCTTTAAACCAGGTGCATCTATCGCCGTAGCTCGTCGCGGTGGTACAACGGCTTCCTTTGATGTACTTAATAAATACTTTGGTATTTCTCAAATGCCAATTGCAGGCTCTACATATTGGAATATTAGCCATGGTCTAGTAGCCGAAGATGCTAAGCAAGATGAAGAAGGTATGCAAACAATGCGCAACTTGGCTAGAAATATGGTTTGGATGATGCGTAGCTTTGCTGTAGCTAAGGAACAAGGTGTACCATATCCAGATACAGAGAAAAACGTATCTACGAACTTTGTACGTTAATACCTTAGCGCTTGGTTAGGTACTATAGGAGTTATGATGGTTAAAATTTTATTCATTTGTCATGGTAATATTTGTCGTTCAACGATGGCTGAGTTTTATATGAGGCATATCGTTGCGAAAGCTGGACTTAGCGATTCTATTTACGTTGAGTCTGCCGCCACATCTCGTGAGGAGATAGGAAACGACACCCATTATGGGACTAAGCAAAAACTAGATGAAATGGGTATTCCTTATACTCGTCGTAAGGCTCGTCAAGTAACTGTTGATGACTATCACAACTTCGATTACCTCATTATTATGGATGAAAATAATGGACGTAATTTAAAACGAATTATTGGTGATGATTTAGATTCTAAGGTATTCAAGGCCATGTCTTTTGTTGGTGAAAGCCGAGATGTAAAGGATCCTTGGTATACGGGAAATTTTGATGAAACCTATGATGATGTCAGTCGTAGCTGTGATGCTCTATTAGCGTTGATTAAAGAAAAAATATAAATATAAAGACCTTACTATTAGATGATGTAGCAATAGTGATTGAGTTTAACTATAGTTATTCCAATCTTGAATTGATTTAATAGTAAGGTCTTTTCTATATACAGACTATCTTGCTTTATACTTTATACTATCGAACCATAACGTAATATGGTATAATTTTTAGGTATTCATGCGCCTATAGCTCAGGGGATAGAGCGCCGGTCTCCGGAACCGGGTGCGCAGGTTCGATTCCTGCTAGGCGCACCAAATAAAAGGCTTCTCGAAATTTCGAGAAGCCTTTTTATGTGTCTTTATTCTTTAGGTTGATGTATAGTTCAGAAAATTATATGTTAGCATCTATATTTAGTACAACGAATTCCTCGTGCTTGAAATTCATTCATCAGTAAGTCTATTGATTTATCAATGATTTCTTCATTAGTTATATATACCATCTTTTTGTAATAGACAGTACCATCAAATTCTATCCAACGGCTTGTTTTACCATTTAGTTTACAAATTTGCATTCTGCCGGCCCAGCTACCCATACTACGGAATTGTTTTCCTTTAGAAAAACGTACCTCACGAATATCGCTTAATTTAAATGTTCTTCTTACTAAGCCAATGCCTATAGAGACTTGATCATCCTTAAAGTAAAGAAGTTTATAACGCTCTCCAGGAGGCATAGATCTGATTATAGATAAGTTATAAGTAGCAAAAACTACAGCAATAGCGATCAATAGAAACATAAGGATTATCATATATTTTCCCATACTTTCAAAGCCTCCTTTTCTTTATTATAATAAATATAAATAATATATGAAACAGCTATATTAACTCTAGTAATAGGAGAGAAACGAATGGAAATACATGCACGAACTACTAAATGGAGTAAGGGTGTATATGTTGATTCCCACCATTGCTGTGTTTTTCGGGATTAAAAAGCCTTTACTCAAGAGGGAAACAAGAAAATTGTTAGAGAAGAAATTAGGGTCTACGTGAAGCTTTCATTACTGGATCTGAACAGCTACGAAGTAATGAGCATATTGTTGATATAAATGATTTAGAAAACCTCTACTCCAATGAGTGGAGGTTTTTTTATGGTGATATATAGGGGATGTGGTACAGCTAAAAGCTCCATATAGGATTTTATATTTGATAGTATTGAAATAGCGTGTAAATGTGATTTGAGTAACACATTTTATTTTGAGAATGATGTACAATAAAAATGTCCTTATGAAAATCTGAACATCCTAGCTGGAACACTAGGCATATAGGACGTGATGAATAACATATAAATTATCTAATTAAGATTAATAAAGTACTAAATTGTATCATTGAATAGTTTTGATGTAGTGATACAGAGGAGATAGAATGACAAATAGAATACAAGAACTCACCGTCGACGAAACTTGGCGTAATGAGCAAGATGCGTGGAATAATCGATCTAATTACTTTGTAGAAATGCACAATCGGGACGATCGTAAGGCGCAGGTTACAGAGTTTTTATCCTTCTTGAAGGATGAAAATCTTTTGCCCCCTAAAGACGGTTGTACCCTTGATATTGGCTGTGGTGTATGTGACTATGCATTAGGATTGGCTCGTGAAGGCTATAAGGCAACAGGTATAGATTTATCTGATGGTATGATTCGTGGTGCTAAACAATTAGCAGAGGCAGAAGGTTTAGATCTTAGCTTGTATATTGCACCGTGGTCTGATGAAACTCGCCGTGAACTAAAATGGGATAAAACCTTTGATTTAACATATAGTATTTTTTGCCCTATCATGTTTGATGTAGAAAACATTCGCGCCATGCATGAATCAAGTAAGGACAAATGCTTGTGGATCGCTTTTAGTGAACGCAGTGATGAAACGGTAGATATGTTATCTGAACATTTCTTTGGTCGCGATTCATTTCCTTGGGATGGTAAGATGAAAGCATGTTTAGATGTTATCCATGAAATAGGACATAATGTAAAAGTGACTTATAAAACAGTGCCTGAAACAGAGGTTATGAGCCTTGATAAAGCGGTTAATTACTTTGCTATGCGACTTCATAATAATACATGGGGCGATATAGAAGATATGAAAGTAGAAATTAGGAATCTCATTGAACCATTAGCCATTAATGGAGAAATCCATAATAAAACAGTTGATAAAGTGGCATGGGTATCATGGTCTGTGAAATAGGAGGGTAGTATGACAGTTGATGAAAAACGTAAGTTAGAACTAAAAACTATGTACCAAATTATTGGCATCTATTGTCATAATAAGCACCATACTCCTAAGGGGCAGCTATGTGAGGCTTGCGAGCAGGTTTGGGAATATGCGGAGCATCGCATTGATGCATGTCCTCATATGGAAAGTAAAACATTCTGTAGTGTATGTAAAACCCATTGCTATGCACCTAATTATCGTGAAAAATCCGTGAAATTATGCGTTATGGTGGACCAAGGATGTTACTGGTATCGCCGATCCAAGTCATTAGACATATGTATCTTGAATGGAAAGACAAAAAAAGAGGCTAGCCATGCTAGCCTCTTTTTAATGGTTTTATCACGTTTTCATGTAATAATCTTATGCGATTGCTTTGTCCAATACAGCTTTGATTAATGCTTTTGTTTGGTCATAGCTTTCACCAGGTTGAGCCTCATATTGTTTGTCGAGGTCGAACCATAAGTTTGGATAGTACTCATAAGGGTGAGTTTTGAAGAGCTCATGAGCGTCTTGATCTTCAACCCAGTTGATATGAATGTCTGCATATGCAGGGTTTTCTGCAACAAGTTCATCGATAGCACGGAATGCATTTGCACAATAAGGGCAACCGTTTAAGTGGAAACCTAAGATTTCTTTCATGGTTTTACAGTCCTTTCCAGACAAAATTAATATATATTTCTATAATTTGAGATTTATTACATACTCATGTACCACAACATGTGGTACACTACTGAGTATAACACATCTATATAAGATATTCAATTTTTTGGATATATCGAATGAGAATATTGAGAATGCGATATGCATTTTTTACATAGTTAAGGAGGCACCTATGATTTCAGGCGCAGCATATGTGGTGAAGGCCCTTCAAGAGGAGCAGGTAGATATACTATTCAACTATCCTGGGGCAGCAACCATTGATATCATGGATGAATTATATAAACAAGATAAGGTAAAAGTAATTTTGCCACGTCATGAGCAAGCATTGGCTCATGCAGCAGATGGTTATGCTCGCAGTACAGGTAAAGTAGGGGTGTGCATGGTAACCTCTGGACCAGGTGCGACAAACCTTGTGACAGGTATTGCTACAGCATACGCTGATAGTGTTCCTCTTGTTTGTATTACAGGTCAAGTAGACTTAGGCCTCATGGGCAATGACGCATTCCAAGAGGTGGATACGGTTGGTATTGTGCGCAATATCTGTAAATATGCTGTTACCGTTCGTGATCGTAAAGAGCTAGGGCGTATTTTGAAAGAAGCCTTTTATATTGCCCGTACTGGTCGTCCTGGTCCTGTAGTGGTGGATGTTCCTAAAAACATTCAAAAGGCTATGGGCTCTGATGAGTATCCTACAGAGGTTAATATTCGTGGCTATAAACCAAATACAACAGTTCACGTAGGACAAGTAAAAAAAGCATGCTCTATTATCAGCAAGGCTAAACGACCACTATTCTTATTAGGTGGTGGCGTTAGCATTAGTGGTGCTAACGACCTCATGATGAAGCTAGTAGAAAAAACAGGCATTCCTGCTGTAACTACATTGATGGGGAAAGGTGCTATCGATAGTCGACATCCTTTATATCTCGGCAATATTGGTATTCATGGTGGCTATGCACCGAATGTGGCACTCACTGATTGTGATGTAATGATTTCTATTGGTACACGCTTTAACGACCGTATTACAGGCAAATTAAGCACCTTTGCACAAAATTGTAAGATTATCCATATTGATGTGGATGCAGCATCTATTTCTAAAAATATTAAGGTAGATATTCCAATCGTAGCAGATGCTAAATTAGCTATTGAAAAATTATTGGAATATATTGAACCTCATGATCTTGGTGAATGGCCTGCGCAATTACAACAACTTAAGGCTGAGCGCCCTGTTACACAAGCTGGTGAAGAGGGCTTAACACCTCAAATTGTTATTGATTATATTAATAACCACTATGCACGACCTATTGTTGCTACTGATGTAGGACAAAATCAATTATGGACCACACAATTCCTTGAAATTAAAGGACAACACCAAATGTTGACATCTGGCGGCCTTGGCACGATGGGCTATGGGTTCCCAGCGGCGTTAGGGCTCAAATTGGCAACCCTGATAAACGAGTGTTTGCTATCTGTGGTGATGGTGGCGTACAAATGAATATCCAAGAATTTGCCACAGCTATGCATTACCGTTTACCTGTAATGCTCATCATTTTGAATAATGGCTTCCTTGGTAATGTACGCCAATGGCAACAATTGTTCTACGACAAACGATATGCTTGTACTAATTTGTTGATGGATGAAAGCTCTATTGTGACACGTGATATGATCGATAATGATGAGTTTGAATACGTTCCAAACTTTGTACAATTGGCAGAAGCTTATGGTGCAAAGGCAATGCGCATTACTAAGGTAGAGGATATCGAAAAAGGCTTCCAATTGGCAGATACTTTCAAAGATGGACCAACCTTACTTGAATTTATCATTCCTACAGAACTTAATGTTTTGCCAATGGTACCAGCGGGCAAGTCTTTAAGCGATATGTTATTAAAGGATAAAAAATAGGAGGGGCTATGGAATTACATATGGAAAAACGCTGTATTTCAGCGTATGTAGAGAACCAAATCGGCGTATTGGCTAAAATTTCAGGCCTCTTCGCAGGTAAAAATTATAACCTTGATACATTGACTGTAGGAGAGACAGAAGATCATACCATGTCTCGTATGACCATTGAGCTCACTTGCGATGATTTGACATACGAACAAATTATTAAACAGCTTAATCGCAGTGTAGAGGTGATTAAGGTTATCGACTTTACAGATATGCGGATTACAAAAAAAGAACTATTGTTTATTAAGGTGAACAGCTGCAAAGAAGCAGATAAACAAGAAATCTTCCGCATTGCTCAAACCTTTGACTTGTTGGTAGTCGATTATAACCGCAAATCTGTTCTCGTACAATGTGTAAAAACAGTATCTAAATAACGACATGATTGCTCTATTTAAAGATATGTTCGTTAATCGCATTGAAGTTGTACGCGGTGGTAGCGTAGCTATCGAAGCACTATCTACACCTGATAGATAAGTCTTAACTTAATTATTCTAAATCTATTTCTGGAGGATAATGATCTAAAACTGGTAGTGATTTAGAATGGGTACAACTGAATATGATATAATATTTATATCGACCATTATTGATATAGAGACCTTGGTTGTATGCCAAGGTCTTTTTATATAGGAGGTACTATGAGTTTATTAGATGATATTTTAGCCCATAATAGAGAATATGTAGAAGATCAAAATACAGGTTATGTAGAAACAGATACTAAATGCAGTAAGATGCCTAGTCGTGAAATGGCAATCGTTACATGCATGGATACACGTCTTGTTAATTTCTTAGAAGATTCCATGGATATTGGACGCGGTGAAGCGAAAATCGTAAAGACTGCAGGGAACTGTATTACAGGTCCCTTTGATGGCGTTGTACGTAGCTTACTTGTATGTATCTATGAGCTAGGAGTTAACGAAATCTTTATCATTGGTCATCACGAATGTGGTATGGCAAAAACTACAGCAAAAGATCTAACCGAAAAAATGTTGGCTCGTGGTATTGCACCAGAAGCGATTCATATGGTCCGTAAAGAAATGGAACACTGGGCAGATGGATTTACACACCCTGCTGAAAATGTAGAAGACACTGTAGACGAATTGCGTATGAATCCTTTGATTCCGAAAGACGTACCTATTCACGGTCTTATCTTCCATCCTAGAACAGGTGAAATTGAAGTCATCGTTAATGGCTATACACAAATGAAACAATATTACGAAAAATAGTAGGTAAATACTTTAAAAGAGGTATTGTGAATTGAGCAATATAGATAGATTAGATACATTTGAGGTAGCGTGTAAACATTTTCTGGGAGATTTTTCAAATTTTAAAAATCTCATTTCTACCCAAGTTCAATCGTTAAATGGTTTAGAATGGTCTTTTGATAAAGGTTCTACTAAGGTTTGTAGTGCTGATGAAAAGGGGTTAAAAAAACGATGCAAAGTTGGCATAACATATAGACTACAGGTTGAATTATCTCAAGTTGATACGGAAATTATTTGGTCAGAATTTAGCCGATTTTGGGGTGCCACTACTTTAAATCAGATTGAAAGAGTATACAGTAATGAAGAATTAGGGCGCTATCAATTTATAGCTAATAATTCTATAGGCGATGAGCTTACATGTAATATCTATTTACCTAATGAGTGGAATATACCGCAATTAAATATGTTGGGTTTTGTTTCCGCTAGATATAGAAAAGTAGATGTTGAAGAAGTATAGCAAAATCTTATTTGACTTAAAGCTCAGTGTAAGTTTTATAATGTGTTCATATTAGTACTTAATACATATTTACATAAAGGAACTATATGAATAAAAGTAAATTATTAAAAACAATTATAGCTATTGCAGCATTGGTTGTATTAGTCATAGTTGGCTATGTATATAAAGATGCTATACAGAGTCGTATAGCTCGAACAGCAGCTGTTGTGAGTGGTCAAGAGATAAAGCCGCTCCTTGATTCGGAAAGCCGTTACATTCGACAAATTGTAGCTCAAGATAATAGCACAAGCCGTACTATTATGTGGCAGTCTGATAACAGTGAATCTGATGCCATCATAGAATATCGCCAAGATGGGACCGATACTATACAAACCATAAATGCTACAGATAAAGTTTTTACTGATGATGGCAGTACTACCTATATCCATGAGGCCACATTGACAGGGTTAACACCTAAAACAAAGTATGAGTATCGTGTTGGGTATGGCAGTGATCGCCGTAGTGATTGGTACTCCCTGGAAACGGCTGGCGCTAGTGTTTATGATGTGCTCATATATCCAGACTCTCAGTCGGGGGATTATTCTCAATGGGAAGAGATTGTTAAGGATTCTGCACATCGCAATCCAAGGACAGCCCTGTATATTAGTATGGGGGACCTTGTAGATAATGGGGAACAAGACTATCAATGGCGCACTTGGTTAAATTCCATTAGACCGTTGAGTGCTAATGTGCCGTTAGCAACGACCTTAGGCAATCACGAGATGTATACATTAGATTGGAAAATGCGCGAGCCTTATGCGTATTTGAATTACTTCGCAGTACCGCCTAATGGGAATGAAATTTTTAATCGTCGTTATTATTCCTATGACTTCGGTGATGTTCATTATGTTGTATTAGATACGCAACTTTATGAAAGCAATCATGAAGATAATCATGATACACATCATCCAGATCTTTATGATGTACAGATTCAATGGTTACGCCAAGATTTAGCAGCAAATATTAAAAAGTGGACCGTAGTTCTCATGCATCGGGATCCATTCCAATATGCCTTTGACCGCCCTGGCGCAAGTCGTGATGTAGGATTCAACGAAGAGGGCGTATTGTTTATGCCTATCTTTGATGAGTTTAATGTAGATTTAGTGTTGTCAGCTCATTTACATTCTTATCGTAATAGAGGGCATGTACGTAACTTTGATCGAGATGCTTCGGGACCATTATATATTCTGACTGGTATTGCCGGAGATGCTCGTCGTCCTAAGTGGAAAGAACATCCTTTAGATGTATATGTGGCACCAGATCGAGATAAGAATAACTATATGACGATGACTGTTACACCGAATAAATTAATAGTAAAGCTTTCTTATCAGACGGTACACAGCTAGATGAGTCGGTTATAGAGAAATAGAAGCACAAGAATATAAGAATATACAAGCAAAAGACACCTTCCTTGGAAGGTGTCTTTTTTGTGTGTTTATACAAATAGTTTTCTCTCATTTATAGTTTAAATAGGTAAACATATAAATGATAATTATATATTTATTAGATATTTTATATGCTAAATTAAGTTCATGTAAATTACAGTTCTAAGGACTATGATAAAAATTAATTCATAGCATAACAAATAAAAATACAGAAAATTTGTATAAAACTTGAATAAAACGACTGATAGTATTATAATACGTACATAAGTTATAAAAATACGCTAATAATGTATAAAATATACATATAGTGTATAAAGGAGATAGAGTAATGAATACATTACAAGATTTGATCAAGAAATATGCCGCACAATATAAAGAACAAGTTGTAGAATGGCGTCGACATATTCATAGTCATCCAGAGTTATCTGGTGAAGAGCAAAATACGTCTTTATTTATTCAAAAGGTTCTCAACGAACTAGGGATTCCTTTTGTAAATGATATTTCTGATTATGCGGTAATCGGCAAGATCGAAGGAGCTCATACAGGTCCTGTTATTGCATTGCGTGCCGATATAGATGCATTACCCATTCATGAGGAAACAGGTTTACCATTTGCCTCCCAAAATAAAGGTGTTATGCACGCTTGTGGACACGATAGCCACATAGCGATTTTGCTTGGTGCAGCAGCCATTTTACAGTCTATTAAAGACCAATTGCATGGCACCGTAAAGCTCGTATTCCAGCCTTCCGAAGAGGAAGCATTATTCCCAGGTGCACAAGGTATTGTAGATAGCGGCATTCTTGATGATGTAGATGAAATATATGGCCTTCATGTATGGCCACAATTACCGGTTGGTACGGTAGGTCTAAAAAAAGGTAATTTGATGGCTGCATCGGATCACTTCCTCGTCCATATTAAAGGGAAATCGACCCATGGAGCGGAGCCTCATAATGGGGTAGATGCCATCGTAGCAGCCGCAAACTGGATTGTAAACGTAGAATCTATTGTGGCTCGTGAAACGAATCCAATGGAAAATCTAGTATGTACCATCGGTGTTATCAAGGGGGGCGACAGATACAATGTAGGCTGTGGCGATGTATATCTAGAAGGTACTTGTCGTACTTATGAACCAGCAAAACGGGATTATATAGAACGACGTCTTGGTGAAAGTTTACAAGCTCTCGATATGTTATTAAAAACAGAGAGTACCTTAGATTATAAACGTGGTCATGGTGCTACTATCAATGATCCGGATGCCATCGATTATGCCACATCTATTGTAGAGAAATATCTTGGGAAAGAAGCTGTAGTACATCCTGAATTTCCGTCCATGGCAGCAGAGGACTTCTCCGCGTATCTTCATAAAATAAAAGGTGCTTTCCTTTGGTTAGGTACTGGATTTGAAGGTAATCCGGCCTTGCATAATGATGCTTTCACCATTGATGAAAGCATCCTAGAACCTGGTATAACAATGATGTCTGCCATTGCCGCCGAATTTTTACAAGAAAAGTAGTTAAATAAGTAGTTTGAAATAAGAGGTTATCATGAAGAGTTTACAATATACATCATTTAAAACAATGCTTCAATACACACCAGAAGAAATTAAATACTTCTTGGACTTAGCAGCAAAATTAAAAGCCGATAAAAAAGCAGGCAAAGAAATCAAAACATTAGTAGGTAAAAACTTTGCATTAATTTTTGAAAAAGACTCTACACGGACGCGTTGTGCCTTTGAAGTAGGTGCTGCGGACCAAGGGGCTCATACAACATATCTTGGTCCTACAGGTTCCCAAATGAATAAAAAAGAATCCTTAAAAGATACAGCTCGTGTTCTAGGATCTATGTATGATGCCATCGAGTTTAGAGGTTTTGATCAAGCCGATGTAGATACACTCGCTGATTATTCTGGCGTACCTGTTTGGAATGGCCTTACCGATATGGATCATCCTACACAAACATTAGCGAATTTTTTGACGCTTCAAGAAAATATTGATAAACCATTGAATGAAATCTCCTATGCTTATGTAGTCATGGTCAATCTAATATGTGTAATGCCTTAATGAGTGGCGCCGCTAAAATGGGGATGGACTTTAGACTTATTGGTCCTAAACAATACTGGCCAGCCGGTCCATTCTATGAAGAATGTTTGAAAGTTGCGAAAGAAACAGGTGCTACCATCACATGTACAGATAACGTAGCGGAAGGTGTTAAAGGCTTAGATGTTATCTACACAGGCGTATGGGTAACTATGGGTGATACATACGATATGTGGGAAGAACGTATTAATACGTTTAAACCATTCCAAGTTAACGCTGAAATGATGGCATTAACTGGCAATCCAAATACAAAATTCTGTCACTGCTTGCCAGCATTCCACAATACAGAAACACAAGTAGGTAAAGATATCTTCGAACGGTTCGGCATGAATGGTATTGAAGTAACGGAAGAGGTATTTGAAGGTCCAAATTCCTTAGCCTTCCAAGAAGCCGAAAATCGTCTCCATACTATCAAAGCTGTTATGGTTACTACCTTTAGTGACTATCCTTTGAAATAATTTCATCTCCCTAGAAGGTGATGTATGGTATAGTTTGTTTCCTATTTATAATCGATGAAAGTAATAACTGAGAGCTGTATAAATAGGTGTGAGTCACCAATAGGTGAGAATTGAGGTTTATTATGGCACCCTATAAAGTATTTATTGTCGGTCATGAAGGCACAACAGGTTTAAGAATTCATGAACGGTTATCCGATAGAAAAGATATAGAGCTATTAGCTACAGCTGATGAGGATCGTAAAAATGTAGAGTCCATTAAAGAGGTAGCTAAAGAGGCAGATATTGTATTTCTTTGCTTGCCTGATGCGGCATCTAAAGGAAATCATGGCCGCTATCGGTGAATTACCATGTAAGGTAATTGATACATCGACTGCCTTTAGAACGGCTGCTGATTGGGCTTATGGTTTCCCAGAGCTCGGTGCTGATTATAAAACAGCCATCGCTACTGAAAAACATATTGCTAACCCTGGTTGTCATGCGAGTGGGATGATTGCTTGTATTGCGCCTCTTGTAAAAGCAGGTCTCGTGCCAACAGATTATCCTTTCACCATTACATCCTTAACCGGCTATAGTGGTGGTGGTAAAAAGATGATTGGCCAATATGAAAGTGAACCGAAGGATTATTTCCTCTATGCACCGCGTCAATATGGTCTAAGTCAACAACATAAGCATTTGCCAGAAGTTCAACATGTATGTGGCCTTAGCGAAGCACCAATCTTTATGCCTATCGTTGACGATTATTATTCCGGCATGGAAGTAACTGTGGGCATCCATAGTCGTTTATGTAATAAACCAGTTAGCATCGATACAGTGCAACAGGCATTAGAAGACTTTTACAAAGATAGTACAATCATTACTGTTGTGCCATTTACAGAGAACAGCAATACTGGGATGTTGAATGCAAATCAATTGAGCAACACAGATAGCATGAAAATCTATGTGACTGGCAACGATGAACGCATTATGGTTCATGCTATTTTCGATAATTTAGGCAAAGGTGCCTCTGGTGCTGCTGTTCAATGTATGAACATTGCTTTAGGTTTGCCTGAGGATACAGGCCTAGCACTAGGTTAGAGAGGGAACTATGAAGGACGTAACAAATGCAATGCGGGCGCATATCTTAACTGCGGCCGTTCCATATATTAAACAATATACAGATCAATATGTTGTCGTTAAATATGGCGGCAATGCTATGATTGATGAAGAATTAAAAAAATCCGTTATGAAGGATTTAATGCTACTTCAATTGGTAGGGGTAAAAGTTGTGCTCGTTCATGGCGGTGGTCCAGCTATTAATAGCACACTAGATGCCATGAAAATTGAATCCCGTTTTGCAAATGGCTTGCGTGTCACTGATGAAGCGACAATGGGATGTAGTACAAATGGTATTAGCCGGCAAGGTTAATAAAGGCCTTGTAGCAGATTTAACAGACCTTGGTGGTAAGGCTGTTGGTCTCTGTGGTGTGGATGGTAATATGATTCAAGTTCATAAACAAAATGATGAGCTTGGTTATGTAGGCTCTATCGATACGATTGACACAAGTATTATCGACGATGTTATCAGTAGAGGTTATATTCCTGTCATTTCTTCCATTGGTATGGGGGCTGATGGCAAGACATATAATATCAATGCTGATACGGTAGCCGCAAAAATTGCCGGTGCTCTTAAGGCGGAAACAATGGTTGCTATGACCAATATTGATGGTGTGCTACGAGATGTACATGATCCTAGTTCTCTCATCTCTAAAATCACTATGGCAGAGGCGGATCAATTAAAAGCAGAGGGGATTATCGCTGGCGGTATGATCCCAAAAGTGGATTGCTGCTTAGAGGCCATCAAATCAGGAGCTCAAAAGGTGTTTATCATCAATGGTGAGATTCCACATGCCATTCTTATTGAGCTATTGACTGATGAAGGTCTTGGCACTATGTTTGTAAAGTAATATAGTAGGTATAGTGATGGTAAATTGTTTATTACCATCGTTACCTTTCACATAGATAGACGACGGCGCGACCGTACGTTCGGAGGATGTAATGAGTAATACAATCGATTTTGAACAACAAGATAAAGAATATATAGCCAATACGTATGGCCGGTTTAACGTATGTTTTGAAAAAGGTAAAGGCTCTCTTTTATGGGACGTAGACGGTAAAGAATACATCGATCTTGGATCTGGTATTGCTGTAACAGCCTTTGGTGTAGATGACGATGAATGGACAGAGGCGGTAACAAAGCAATCTCATGCGTTGAACCATATCTCTAATTTGTACTATTCTTTGCCACAAATTGAATTGGCAAAACAATTGTGCGCTAAAACAGGTATGAAGAAGGTATTCTTCTCTAACTCTGGTGCAGAGTCTAATGAATGTGCCATCAAAGCAGCTCGTAAATATAGCCATGACAAATATGGTGAAGGTCGTCATGTCATCGTCACCTTGGTTAATAGCTTCCATGGTCGTACTATTACTACCTTGTCTGCTACAGGCCAAGATGTATTCCATCAACATTTCTTCCCATTTACAGAAGGTTTTATTCATACACCTGCTAATGATATTGATGCGGCTTTAAAAGCTCTTGATAATCCAGCAGTTTGTGCCATCATGATGGAACCTATTCAAGGTGAAGGTGGCGTTATGCCACTAGATAAAGAGTTTCGTACAAGCCGTAACAAAATATGCTCATGAACACGATCAACTCGTGTTAATCGATGAAGTCCAAACTGGTAATGGCCGTACTGGTAGCCTATACGCATATCAACAATTTGGCATCGAGCCAGATGTAGTATCTACTGCAAAAGGTTTAGCAGGTGGTCTTCCTATGGGGGCTACATTATTCAATGAAAAGATGCAATATGTGTTAAATGCTGGTGCACATGCTACAACCTTTGGTGGCAATCCAATCTGTGCGGCAGCAGGCAATACTATCATTAATCGTTTAACACCAGAATTCTTAGATTCTGTAAAAGCAAAAGGGGACTATGTAAAAAGCTACCTTTAGCAGGCAAAACCTGGCATTCTAGGTGTGAGTGGTATGGGTCTTATGCTTGGTATTGAAACTACAGTAGATCCAAAAGCAGTCATTACGAAATGTCTTGAAAAGGGCGTTGTATGCTTGTCTGCGAAAAATAAAGTACGTCTTTTACCAGCTCTTAATATTCCTCAAGACCAATTGGAAAAAGCGATTACTATTGTAGCTGAAGCTATTGAAGAGTTAGCGGCAAAATAATTTTAAGGATAACTTTCATAAATATCATTTAAAATAGTTGCGTAACCGTGTAATTATTGAAATAAATCGATGAATATATAGACTTTAGTTCTCATTCGTGTTACCCTAGAAGAAACAGTCTATATTGGAGGAGTAAATATGAATACAGAATCCTTACGTAACGAAGTATTGGTTCCTGCTGTAGCAAAAACATTAGATATTGCTGCAAAAGCAAAACCTACAAAAGAAGAACTTTTCACAACAGCAAAAATCACTGCTGCTGTGGCAGTTGCAACAGCTGTTGTATCCTTGGCGGTACAAGCAGTGTTACGCAACCGATAAGACATAAAGAAAACGACATGGCGATGCCTGTCGTTTTCTTTTACTTTTACCCTGTTATTCCCCTTGATTATGGGATTTTATAAGGAGGCGATACCATGCATAGTCGCGATTTAATAGAACAATATAAAGGCTACGTTCAAGAGTGGCGTAGATATTTCCATAAACATCCAGAGCTGAGTAATGAAGAGTTTGAAACAACTAAGACACTGGCTAAAGAATTAGAATCTATGGGCGTAGAGGTTCATGTAGATACAGAGCGTGGCATCGGCTTAATTGGTATCATCCACGGTGATAAACCTGGCAAGGCTATCGCGTTGCGCGCTGATATTGATGCATTGCCTGTTCACGAACATAATACAGTGGACTATAAATCAGAAACTGAAGGCAAAATGCACGCCTGTGGTCACGATGGTCATATGGCTATTTTGTTAGGCGCTGCCAAGATGTTAATGTCTATGAAAGATCGCATCGAAGGCGACGTATATTTAGCCTTTCAACCTGCTGAGGAGACAGGAGCGGGTGCACCAGATTTCATTAAATTTGGTGATTGGTATGATAAGATAGATGCTATCTTTGGCGGCCATGTATGGATTGACTTACCAGCAGGTCTTATATCTGTAGAAGAAGGTCCTCGTATGGCTGCAAGTAGTCAGATTACTATTAATGTAAAAGGCAAACAAGGCCATGGTGCACAGCCACATCAAGCGATTGATGCCATTGTAGTAGCTAGTGCTATCGTCATGAACTTGCAAACCGTAGTGTCTCGTAATGTGAGTGCCTTAGATTCTCTTGTACTCACTATTGGTAATATTCACTCTGGATCTGAATGGAATGTTATCCCTGGTGAAGCTAAAATGGGGGGGACCATTCGGTTCTTTGATCCAGACCAAGAAGAGTACTATGTTGAATCCATACGACGCGTAGTAGAACATACGGCTGAAGCTTATGGAGCAACTGCTACATTAGAATATGTAAAAAAAGTACCGCCTACCATTAATGATCCTGTATCTAGTGAATTGGCGGAACGTGTTGTTATTGATACATTAGGTAAAGACAAACTTTCTAAGATGCGTAAAGTAATGCCTGGGGAAGACTTTGCATGGTATTTACAAGATAAACCAGGGTGCTTTGCTTTTATTGGTATTCAAAACCCTGAAATCGAGGCTACCTACGATCATCATAATAATCGATTCAATATGGATGACTCCGTACTATCTGCAGCATCAGCGGTATATGCTGAATATGCTATTGCATGGTTGAAAGAGCATAAATAAAAACTATTTAATTATATAAGTAATAACTTACGTACTAATCCGTCTAATAGATTAGATGTTTGTATGTTTAATAATAAAATCAATTAGATATTTCATCTTAAAAAGCACTGTTATCTTAAGGATAATTGATGCTTTATTTCATGATATCTTTTATTTATCTATGTGCATGATATAGGTATAATATAGGTATAATTCATGGGTTTAATACAAGTGAGTATACATCTCTGTATAGGTCTAATATATATTCTCTAGTTGAGAGGTGCTATTTATGAATATAGTTATATGTCTCATCATTATTGCTATTACAGGCTATATTGTTAATGAAGCGCTATCAACCACAGCCTAGTTTTAATTGGTATGAGGGATTCTCATGATGTTTATTGCTTATGAAGCAAATTGGATTGATGCTATACTCGTTGAGTCTCAATCTACAGGTGTCTCATATTTGATGCCATGGATATTGTGCGAATTACTACGTCCGAGAATATAGTAAATTTAGGGCCTCATGATTATGACCTGTGCTGGTTATGCAAAAATATATGGAGCATATTGGGGCAGGGACGAGATTAGCACATACCTTTATACGTCCTTTATATCGTCTAAATCGCCCATATATTGTACTGGCCCTTATGTTTCTACTCAATATGGGATTATCCATTTGTGTACCTAATCCATTGAGCCTTGCACTTCTTATGATGGTCACTATGTATCCTGTGTTACTTCGATTAGGGTGTAAGCCCAGTAGGGGGCGGCAGCGGTTATTGCTACGGGACATCTTATGGATGTAGGACCTGGTGCGGTATCTACCTTACTCATTGCAAAGACCTTGAATATGCCCGTGCCGAACTATTTTGTAGGCTACCAGTTGCGTCTTTATTTCCTAGTCGCCATTGTGACTGCTATAGCACACTTTTTTTCTGGCAGAAATATCGTGACCGAGTGGAGGAACCTAAGGCTATAGATGCTTGTGAAAGTATTCCAGAGGCGCCAATAGGGCCTAAGCCGTATATGATATTCCCATTATTGCCATTGTGTTTTATTTTGGGCTTTAGTCAATATGGTTTACCTGGGGTGAAGATGAATGTAACCTTGGCTATGATGCTTGCCTTTGGTATAGCTCTATTAGCTGAACTAATTCGTCATCGTAATCTGCGTACAGTTCTTAAAAGTACAACTATTTTCTTTGAAGGCATGGGGAATCAGTTTTCTTATGCAGTGACCCTTATTATAGGGGGACAAATCTTCGCCCAAGGTTTAGTGAGTTTAGGTCTTATTGAATCCTTACTTGGGGCACTTCAAACATTATCTCTTAACTCCATAGGACTTACCTCTGTGCTAGGAGGTGGTATGTTAGGCCTTAGCATGGTGACAGGTAGCAATGTAGCGCCATTATTTACTTTGGTTCCACTAGTACCTAATATCGTAGCTCACCTAGGCTTGGATCCAATTACTACTATGCTTGGTATGCAAAACGGTGCAAGCCTAGGTTTATTCCTTAGTCCTATTAGTCCTGTAATGGTCGGCGTAGCAGGTGTGGCACATATAAAATCAGTAGATTTACTTAAACGCACAGCAGTACCAGTTCTTGTAGCATTACTTACAAGTTGTGTGGGGATATGTCTCCTTTACTAACTGTCATCTAAAAGACTAATTAGTTATATTTAACCAGATATACTATATATCGCTTTTTAAGTTTAGTTTAAAATTAGAAAACCCTCTTTACATGTATCATAAAGAGAGTTATTATATTCCAATAATAAATCATATGTAATTAAAATGGTTTCCTGCACTGATGCATGTTTTAGCGCTTTGCGGATAAAAAGGGCCTTTCTTCGCCGGACGGTTCTAGAAGCCAGAAAGGATGTAATGAACAATCAAGTTTCTATTTCAACAGCAAATATTCGTGGTGCCTTTGGGGGATTCTTTATCCCAGGTATGTATACAGCTTTATGGGCTGGCTTTGTGCCATATTTAAAAGCAAAGCTTAGTATCGGTGAAGATGTATTGGGCTCCATGATTTTAGTGCTCGGTGTAGGCTCTTGCTTGTCCATGGCCATAGCTGGTAAGCTAGTAGAGAACTTTGGATGCAAGAAAGTCGTTTTATTAGCTAGCTTTATTGGGATGTTATCTCTTGCGGTTGTTACCATGTGTTCTACAATTGCTACGACCACAGCTGCTTTATTCTTCTTTGGTATTGGCGTCGGCTTAAGTGGTGCGTCTGCCAATTTACAAGCTATCTTGACAGAAAAGGTGAGTAAGAAACACTTAATGGGTGCCTATCACGGTGGATGGAGTTTAGGCGGTTTTGCCGGTGCTGGTGTTTTGCTAGTGCTCTTAAAAATATTATCCTTACCTGTTAATGAAAGTATTTGGGGACTTCTCATCGTATTATTTATTGCCATGGTTGTGGTTAGCCAATTTATGTTGACCTTTGGTAGTGATCCAAATGCAAAGGTTGTTAAAAAATCTAAAAGCCCATTATCTTTCCATCCCATTGCTATTATCTTTGGTCTCTTGTCCTTTGTATCCTACTTAGTTGAAGGTGCCGTAGGGGACTGGAGTGCATTATACCTGTTCGAAGATAAAGGTATCGTTATTGAAGAGGCCGTTATGGGTGTTATGCTCTTTAATGGTACTATGTGTATTGGCCGTTTGCTGGGAAATACAATTGGTAAACATTTAACCTCTAAACAAGTTGTTGTTGGTGGTTATTTATTAGGCGCTATTGCAATGGGGCTTATCGTATTCTTACCAGGTTATGGCTCCATGTATACGTATTTATTACTTGGTATTTCCTTAGCTATGGTAGTACCAAACTTGTTCTCTGCTATGGGGGAACAAAATGTAATTCCTATGACACAAGCTGTGGCAACATCTACCATGCTTGGCTATATGGGGATTTTGATGGGGCCAGCATTGATTGGTTTCATTGCTCATGGCACAAGTCTTACAGTAGCATTTATCGTATTGACTACATTACTTGTAGTAAGTGCAGGTATAGGTAAATACGCCTACATGTTAATGGACAAATCAAAAGAAGCTGAAGCTTAAATAATAGCCCCAAAGATGGTATGTCTTTGGGGCTAAATTTTTGAAATATAGCAATATTATTACAAATATGTTGATTCGTTATATATCATCGATGAGATACAAAAAAGCCACAGGATTTATCCTGTGGCTTTTACATGTAATATTGTATTAACGGTCACCGTTGAAGATGGAGTTTTTAACAAGTACATAGTCTACTTTGCGGATTGCTTGTAGAGTAGTACCACCAGCGTAAGAAATAGCAGATTGCAAATCTTGTTCCATTTCAACTAATGTATCAAAGATAGAACCTTTGGAATCGATGAAGATTTTTTTGCCTTCCACGTTTTTGCGTTCACCTTTTTGGAACTCAGAAGCAGAACCAAAGTATTCTTTTACTGCTTTGCCGTCAACGATTTTTTCTTCCCCTGGAGATTCTTCATGACCAGCGAATAGGGAACCAATCATAACCATAGTAGCACCAAAGCGAATGGATTTAGCGATGTCGCCATGATCGCGGATACCGCCGTCAGCGATGATAGGTTTAGTAGCTGCTTTTGCGCACCAGCGAACGGCAGCCAATTGCCAACCACCAGTACCGAAGCCAGTTTTTAATTTAGTGATACAAACTTTACCAGGACCGATACCAACTTTAGTTGCATCTGCACCAGCATTTTCAAGTTCACGAACTGCTTCTGGTGTACCTACGTTACCAGCGATAACGAAAGTTCCAGGCAAGTTCTTTTTGATGTATTGAATCATATCGATTACAGCGTTGGAGTGACCATGTGCAATATCGATTGTAATGTATTCAGGTGTTAAAGTTTGCTTTTTTGAATTCATCAACTAAAGCAAATTCTTCTGGTTTTACACCAATGGAAATAGAAGAATATAAATTAAGGTCGTGCATGCGTTTTAACAAAATCCATACGACGTTCTGGTTGGAAAACGATGCATGATATAGAAATAACCTTCACGAGCTAATTTTTCTGCCAATTCTTCGTCGATAATAGTTTGCATATTTGCAGGAACTACTGGCAAGCGGAATGTGCGATTACCTAATTTAACATGTGTATCACATTCGCTACGGCTAGTTACGATACATTTATTAGGAATTAATTGCACGTCTTCATAATCAAAGATGTTCGTTGTATTAATCATATTTTCTATATCTCCTTCGAGTATTACAAATTGAACCTGTACCATTATACAAGAGACGCGTAAAATTTTCAATACGTTCCGAATATTTTGTTTGGACTCAGAAACGAACTGTAGTACAATACAAGTAGATTATGCAAGTTATATACATTAATATATATGGTAAAAGGAGGTTGATTGACATGGATCAGTCCAAAACTCGCATGCTTGCAGAAGCAGGTGTGGCGATTGCAATTGCTCAAGTATTATCATTTATTACGATTTTTCATATGCCTCAAGGAGGCTCTATTAAGGCTGCAGCTTTGGTGCCGCTCATGATTTATGCCTATCGTTGGGGTGGTGCACGAGGAATTTTTGCTGGCGTCGTATATGGTATTTTGACATTTTATTTTAGGCTTTAAATCATCTGTACACTATTTAAGTATTATATTGGATTATCTAGTTGCTTATGGTGCTATAGGTGTATGTGGGTACTTCAAAGATTCTATTTCTGGACTCATTACAGGTTCTGTTGTTGGTATTATATTGCGCTGGATCGCCACTGTTGTGAGCGGTGCCGTTGTGTTCGCTATCTATGCACCTCAAGGTCAAAATCCATGGATTTACTCCATGATTTATAATGCCTCTTATATGGTGCCAGATGGGATTTTAAATATTGTTGTTTTACTATTCATTTACCAAGGTGTTAAACGAGGGTTTAGGACGTCGTGGATAAATTAGGTTTAATTATTTTGGCTGGTGGTTTGAGTTCTCGCATGGGGCAACCTAAGGCATTATTACCTTGGGTTAATGGTGAAAGCCTCATATCTCATGCACTTCGTAAGGGATTAGAAGCGGATGTGGATGATATTATCATCTCCATTGGTGATGATGATCAGTTAGGACATGCCATGCAGACTCATATCATTGATACGTTATCGAATGATGAGAAGAAAAAAGTTTCTATTGTTCGGGATTCTGTTGAGCGACGTGGTCCTCTAGGGGGACTTTATAGTGCTCTAGCTGTTGGAATGAGTCCTGCCTATGCGGTGATGGCTGTAGATATGCCATTTATGCCTATGGATTTATATTATGATTGGTTATATCAAGTGAATCATAACAATTGGAATGTCATAGTTCCTACTGGTTCTAGAGGTAAGCCAGAACCTATGGCGGGAATTTATAGACCTCATATTGTATCATTACTTCCATCTATTCTGGCCGGTAAAGACGTATCGTTGCAGCATGCCCTTGATACGATTGGTCATGTTGAATCTATTGATGCCAGTGATTATGATTGGGAGCTAAGTAATGTAAATCATTATGATGACTATCAATGGGCTCGTGCATTAGCAGAAAATGAGTTCCGTCGTGTGCCGCTTATTAGTGTAGTAGCATCAAAACGTAAAACAGGTAAGACTACGGTAGTAACCCGTCTTGTAGCTGAGTTACAACGAGCTGGGTTTTCTGTAGGTGTTGTAAAGAGTGATAAACACGGCTTTCAAATGGATCATGAAGGGACCGATACAGACCTTTCTTATAAAGCTGGTGCTGATGCGGTGGCTATTGCAGGCCCTAATGAAACAGCGATTCGTATACGCACTAAAGAACAATCAAATCTGTATGAAATATCACAGTTTATGCCTGTGGATATAGTTATACTAGAAACAAGGTCCCAAGGCATTGCCCCTATTATAGAGGTTACGCAAGAAGGACATACAGAAGAGCTTATCTCAGATTCTATCGATCGAGTAGCTATAATCGAAATTAGCAAGTTAGACCAAGACGTACCAGGATTAGTACGTCACATACAGGAAATGATGAGGTGTTTACATGGCCGTCGTTACTGTTGAGGAGGCCCTTCAATTATGGGAGAAGGCCTTAGATACGCAAGTTTATAAAGTAGAAATGATTGATGTTAAGTCTGCTAAGGGATATGTATTGGCAGAGGATATCGTTGCGCCCACAGATGTACCGGCCTTTCGAAATCAGCGATGGATGGGTATGCCATTGCCTTTTCCGCGGATTGTAATGAGTATATTGTTGACGGTGTTATAGGCGCCGGCGTTGTATGGGAACAACCTGTTGCATTAGGTCATGCAGTACGTATTATGACGGGCGCACCTATACCGGATACATGCGATACTGTTATCATGCAAGAACAGGTAGTTGGCTCCGGAGAACCGGGTACAACAATCACAATTCAAGGTAAATACAAATGTGGCGATCATATCATCCCTCAAGGTGAGGAATGTAGTGCTGGCACTATTGTGATTCCTCGAGGAACAGAGGTAACATCTACGGTACAAACTGTTTTGACTGGTCTGGGGTTGACTGCGGTTGCTGTCAATGCAATGCCTAGCGTGTTAGTCCTTACCTCTGGCCATGAGGTGATTGAGCCGGGTGAAAGCTTAACAGCTGGTAAAATTTATAACTCTAATAGAGCTATGATTTGTGGACTCTTGGAGGATTTAGGTTTTCATAAGATTACGCACTATCATGTCAGTGATGCTCCAGAGGAATTAGAGTCTGAAATCAATCATGTGTTACAGCTCAGTGAAGATGCCGATATTATCATTAGTTCTGGCGGTGTATCCGTAGGGCTGTTTGATACAATGCCTCTTATTTATGAAAAACTAGGAGCTAAATCCATTTATGCGCGCATTCAAATGCGTCCAGGTGCTGCATCCTATGGTGCAGTGACGCCGAAAGGTCAAATCATCTTTGGTCTATCTGGTAATCCAGGGGCTGCTTTTAATGGATGGCATCTAATCGTAGCGCCAACATTGAAACGATATAAAGGCTTAAAAAACTGGACCACACCGGTAGTAGCCTGTGTTATGGATACGGAAATCTTTAAACGTAATGCTTTTGATCGGTATGTACAAGGCAAAGTAATCTTTGGCGGTGGTGCACCACGTTTTGTGGCGAATCGTCACTTTAACAGTAGTAGTATGTTAGGTTTATATACTGTGAACGCCCTCGCATGTATTCCTCGTGGGGTACACGAAGTGCATCCGGGCGATACCTTTGATGTGTATTTATTAGGATTACTACCTGCCGTCTGAAGTGCCGCATAGTTTAGATGCTCGAGAAAACTTCAAGATGCTGTTGACCGTAGTTAAATAAATATATCATAATAGATGCATCCCTTTGATTAATAAGGGATGCATTTTTGAATTTTCAGGGAGAGTTTTGCAACTATGGATTACTTTCACTATACCTATAAACATAATCATATAGATTTTAGCAGTCATATATACAAGGTTAGTACGTATCATTACAATTGGCATGGAGATACGGAAATCCTTATCTTATTAAAGGGCCGTATTGAGATGAGCTGTAATAGTGAGGTTTTCACGATGGAGCCACTCGATACAATTATTATTTCTCCTCAAGTAGGACACGCTACATTAGCTTTAGAAGAAGATACAACGGCCCTCGTTATTCATGTAGGAAAGAACTTCTTCCAACAATTTGATCCTAATTTTAGTATGTATCAATTTATGGTTCGATCTGATGAAACGAATCGTTATAATCAGTTCTTTACATCACTGACGTCATCATGCAGCCATGATGATGTTACTAATGGTGAATGGTGAAAAGTCCTGATAATCAGTTATGGTTAGAGCATCATTACTTTAGCCTTAGCTAGTGATGTATATAGTGAGATTGAGGCGGTTAAGTCTATTCATTCAAATACAAAGCCTGCTGATATGAAGGAAGCTGCTTTTGACAAGATGATTGCTTATATTGACGAAAACTATCAGCAAAAAATTGAATTGGAAGATATTGCTAAAATTGGTGGTTATAATGTGAACTATACGTCACAGTTCTTTAAACGCCAATTAGGTATTTCCTTTTTAGAATATGTATTGCGGTTTGAGACTACGAGAGGCTACAGTTCGTTTGGCTAACTCTGACAGATGGAGTGGCTCATATTGCCAGTCAGCTGTGGCTTTGCAGATATTAAGGCTTTTAATGTGGCTTTTAAAAAGCATTTTCATACTACCCCATCAGAATATCGCAAGCAAGCAAAAGAGTTGGGGCGTAAAACAAAGTTACATGATTGGAAGGAAATCATCTCTACACAAGAAGAAGATATTATGAGATATTTTACAAATCTTGTTTACCCTATCAAGATGAATCTAGTCAATAAGGATAGAATTAGAGGAAGCTAATCAAAAGTTAGAGGCTGTTAGAGAACAACTTGAGCTAGTTATAAGAAGTTTACAATCATAGTATTTCATAGATTATAATACTTTAGTAAGTTATAATATTTTCATGATTTTGAAAACTTTAAAATTTTAAGGTAGATATACAATCATTAGGTATAGGTGATTTTGTATATTTGATAAGCATATAGTAAATAGATGATGAAAGAGCACTCCTTTTTGATAGGTAGTGCTCTTTTTTGTACTTTCTAGATAGGTGAAAATTGTATATTTTAGAGGCGTCGAAAATATAACCATATAGGTGATTATGTACTGAAATTACTGTTTTTTTACCAGCAAAAATCAACTTGTAAATTGGATAGTTATATTCTGAAAAAAAGAGTAGAATGAAATCATCGAAAGGAACTAAGGTTCCGAAACAGAAAGTAATTGAGTCTTAAATAATGAAGTCCTTTTGGAGGTTTACGATGAGTACGAAAGAACAACAAGTGCAAGAAATGACAAATGTCATAGCAAAGTTCATTTGCTTATGTAGCAAAGAAATTACCTGATGATGTAGAAGCAAAAATTCAAAGAATTGGCTGCAGATGAAAAAAATCCATTAGCTAAAACAATTTATGAAACAATGCAAAAAAAGAATCATGGAATTTAGCAGCTCTGATTTAAATCGTCCATCCTGCCAAGATACAGGTGTCTTACAGTTCTGGGTAAAAGGTAGGTTCTAACTATCCCATTGACTCGGTGAACTCGAAGAAATTCTATGCGAATGCTACATACTAAGCTACACAAGATGCTCCACTTCGTCATAACTGTGTAGAAACATTTGATGAATTTCAATACTGGGTAAAAAAATATTGGCCGTACTGCACCGTATATTCACTGGGACATCATTCCCTGATCGCGATGATGTAGAAATCTTTCCCATATATGGCTGGTGGCGGTTGCTCCTTGCCAGGGATCGGGTAAAACATTGATGCCAGGCGAAGGCTATGAAGGTGTTGCTAAGTTTGTTCTTGACTTTGATGACAAGTTATGGATTTGAATGCGTGTCCTCCACTATTGGTAGGTGTAGGTATTGCTACATCTATCGATACAGCAGCTGATTTATCTAAAAAAAGCATTGATGCGTCCCTGTATCCTCAAAAGCTGAGCTAATGAAAAAAAGCAGCTTATATGGAACAATTGCTTAGAGGATGGTATTAATGCATTGCTATTGGACCTCAAGGTATGGGTGGGTGACAAATCTGTATTAGGGTGTAAACATCGAACATGGTTCACGTCATCCATCTGTTATTTCTGTAGCTGTCAAACGTGTGGTTGTTGGAACCATCGTCGCGGCGATCTAGTATTTGATAAAGGATGGTAAGTGCAAAATTTTATCTCATAAAGGAGTGACATTATAATGGCTAAAACATATTTTAACTACACCTATTCAAGCAATCTGATCTTAGAGGAATTAAAGCACGGCGATGTGATTTATTTGAAATGGGTCATATCACAACTTGTCGTGATGTGGGCTCATCGTCGTCTGGTCGAAGAAGGTCAGACGTTACCAGTTGACGTTCAAAGATGGTGCTATCCTTCATGCAGGTCCAATCGTATTCGTACTCATAAGCGATGATGAAATTTGAAAGTGAGTATCCGTAGGTCCTACTACATCTATGCGTATGGAAAAAAATTTCGAATATGACTTTGTAAAAACAGACCGGTGTCCGTCTCATCGTTGGTAAAGGTGGGATGGGTCCCTGAAACAGCACGTGCATGTAAAGACTTTGGTGCACTTCACTGTGTATTTCCCAGCAGGTAATGCCGTACTTGCTGCTACAGAAGTCGAAGAAAGTAGAATCTGCTAACTGGCGTGAATTAGGTATGCCTGAAACCTTTGTGGACTTTGACGTGTAAAAAGAATTTGGTCCGCTCATCGTATCCATCGATGCAGAAGGTAATAACTACTTTGAAAAATAAAAAAAGTAGAATACAATGCGAAAAAAAGAAGAAGTGTTAGAAGAGATCTATAAACACGTAAGCTTCATTAAATAATTGCATTGTGAGATGTAACTTAATAGGGAGGATTATACGGATTTTGTACAATCCTCCTTTTTTGTACCCTTTTTTAGGTATATTACACGTATTGGGAGGTATATATGGATACGAGTGTAATGATAACTCTTGGCTTCTTGGTATTTGCCATCGTCATGTTTGCGTGGGAGAAAAATTCCATTGTCTATTACCGCTATGATGTAGCTGTAGGTTTGCATCTAAGTGGAGTCTTTATCCGCTAAAGAAGCATTTGCCGGTTTTGTAGATCCCAACGTTTTACTATTTATGGGCATGTTTGTTATTGGTGAAGCTTTCTTTGCAACAGGCGTAGCCGTAGGCGTAGGTAATGTAGTTCATAAGTTTGCTAAAACTGAAACATCTTTACTTGTTGCAGTTATGATGATTACAGGTATTTTATCTGGTTTCTTATCTAATACTGGTACAGCTGCTGTACTGATTCCTGTAATTATCGGTATTTGTAAAAAGAGTGGTTTTAAACAAACTAAACTATTGATGCCTCTTGTATTTGCTGCAGCTATGGGTGGTAATATTTCTCTTATCGGTGCGCCTGGTAATATGATTGCGCAAGCAGGTTTACAACAGGCAGGCTTAGGCTCCTTTGGTTTCTTTGATTATGGTCTAGTAGGCTTACCAATCCTTATCGTAGGTACTATATTCTATGCTACAATTGGTAAACGTTTCTTACCAGATGCTCCAAGTCATCAACCAGATGGAGCCTTTGAAGGCAATGACGATTATAGCCATGTACCGTCTTGGAAAAAATGGACTGCTGCAATTGTATTAATTTTGACAGTTGTTGCTATGATCTTTGAAAAACAATTAGGTGTAAAACTTTATGTAAGTGCCTGGATAGGTGCTCTTGTATTAGTTGCTACCAATGTTATTAGTGAAAGTGCAGCTGTTAGATCTATCGATATGAAAACAATCATGCTCTTCGCTGGCTCTATGGCCCTTGGGGACGCAATGGTTAAAACAGGTACTGGTTCTGTAATTGCAGATATTATCGTAAATAGCCTTGGTGCTAGTCCATCTCCAATTGTTGTTCTAGTAGTAATCTTTGTGCTTGGTGTGTTCATGACGAACTTCATGTCTAATACTGCTACCTGTGCATTATTGGTACCAATCGGTCTTAGCTTAGCATCTCAATTGGGCTTCGATCCAAAAGCGGTGCTTGCAGCTATCGTAATCGCTAGCTCCTTAGCGTATGCTACCCCAATTGGTATGCCTGCGAATACTATGGTATACAACATTGCTGGTTATAGCTTCATGGATTATGTGAAAGCTGGTTTACCACTCATCGTTGTATCTAGCATAGTAGCGCTTATATTGTTACCAATTTTATTCCCATTTTAATGAGATAATATAAGTTTTTTAGAAAGAGCCCTAATGTATGTTGCATTAGGGCTCTTTCTCATATGTGCAATAGGTAGTGATAAACGTATTAGATAATATAATTTAGCTATTAGATGTTTTAGATGTTTTAGATGTATTATACGTATTTGACGTATTAGATTTTCTATACGTCTTAGGCATCTTAGATCTATTAGATATATTACTAAATTTGTTAGTGATTACTATTAGACAATCAAGAGACTTTCACATATAATAGAGTAATGTAAGTGTACAAATATACATTCACAGTAGACAAAAAGTAGATAAAGTTTATTAATAGTTGTTATATAGGTTTAATGTGGCCATAGTGCCAAGGAGGCTTTATGTTAAGCGATATTGAGATTGCCCAACAGAATAAAATGGAAAAAATTCAGGTCATTGCAGATAAATGCGGATTAACACCTGATGACATTGAACAATATGGTCATTATAAAGCGAAGATTTCTTTTGATGCTATTCGTCGCTTAGAATCTAAAGCTGATGGTAAATTAGTGCTCGTTACGGCTATTACACCGACGCCAGCAGGTGAAGGGAAGTCTACAACGAGCATTGGTCTTGTACAAGGCTTACAAAAAATTGGCAAAAATGCGATTGCCACATTGCGTGAGCCATCCTTAGGTCCTGTATTTGGCATTAAGGGTGGTGCAGCAGGTGGCGGTTACGCTCAAGTTGTACCGATGGATGATATTAATCTTCATTTTACAGGTGATATGCACGCTATTACAGCAGCTAATAATTTATTGTCCGCGATGATCGACAATCACATCCATCAAGGTAATGAATTGCAAATCGATTTGCGTCAACTTTCTTGGACTCGTGTTTTAGATATGAATGACCGTGCACTTCGCAACGTAACTGTAGCACTTGGTGGCAAAGTGTGCGGTTTCCCACGAGAAGATCACTTCATGATTACTGTTGCTTCTGAAATCATGGCTATTCTTTGCTTGGCTAAAGATCTAGAAGATTTAAAAGAACGCTTTGGTCGTATCGTTATCGGCTGTAATTTAGCAGGTGAGCCTGTTTATGTTCATCAACTTGGTTGCCAAGGTGCGATGGCCCTTCTTATGAAAGATGCCATAAAGCCGAATTTAGTACAAACATTAGAACATACACCAGCTATCGTTCACGGTGGTCCATTTGCTAACATCGCTCATGGTTGTAACTCCATCGTAGCTACAAAGCTTGGCCTTAAATTAGGCGATATCGTAGTTACTGAAGCTGGTTTCGGTGCTGACTTAGGGGCTGAAAAGTTCCTCGACATTAAATGTCGTTACGGTGAAATTTTCCCTGATACAATTGTAATCGTAGCTACATTGCGTGCTCTTAAAATGCATGGTGGTGTGCCTAAACAAGAACTTAGCACTGAAAATGTTGAGGCCGTTACGAAAGGTTTCAGCAATTTGCAAAAAGCTATTGAAAACATGCGTTACTTCAATGTGCCTGTATTGGTAGCAATTAATAAATTTGCTACCGATACCGATGCAGAGATTGCTGAATTGACTCGTCTCTGTGATGACTTTGGTGTACCTGTAGAGCTCAATGAATGTTGGGAAAAAGGCGGCGAAGGCGGCATTGATATGGCTAAAAAAGTCGTTGAATTGCTTGAAGGTTCTAAACCAACACCTAAATTTGTATATGCTTTAGAAGATAGCTTAGAAGAAAAGGTAAATAAAATCGTTAAAACCATTTATGGTGGCGATGGCGTTATCTTTACAGATAAAGCTAAAAAGCAAATTAAACAATTAGCTGATTGGGGCCTTGATCGTTTACCTGTATGTATGGCAAAAACACAATACTCCTTATCTGATAATCCAGCTTTATTAGGTGCGCCAAAAGGATTTACTATCACCGTATCCGATATTCGTGTTGCTAATGGAGCAGGCTTTATCGTATGCCGTAGGGCGATGTAATGGTTATGCCTGGTCTTCCTAAACGTCCTGCCGCTCTTAATATGGATATCGAAGCAGATGGTACGATTAAAGGTTTATTCTAATATAAATTCCTTGTAGTAGACAATTTTTTTACTGCCGATTGGTAGTGTCTACTTTCACTAGTTTATATATTGTGTTACCTGTATATTTTTATAGAAATGACAAAGCGATAACAAGGATAGCTTGTTATCGCTTTTACATGAGGTCTTGTTATGAATTTAGTAGAACAACGTGTTGTAGATTTTGTAGCAGCTACTGCATCTAAAGAACCAACTCCAGGTGGTGGGGCCATTGCGGCCTTAACGGCTGCAACTAGTGCAGCATTAGCTGAAATGGTGGCGAATTTAACCTTTGGTAAAAAGGGATATGAAGATGTTCAATCTGAAATGAAAGATCTTCAAGCTAAAGCGGAATCTATTCGTAATCGCATGCTCGAATTATCTCAAGCTGATGCAGATGTATTTAATATCTTTATGAATGCCTTAGGTTTGCCAAAGAATACAGATGAAGAAAAGTCTAAACGTACTGCTGCTATTCAACAAGCTTATAAAGATGCTGCGATGGTTCCCTTTGAAATCGGTGAGTTAGCCTATCAAATCTTTTTGATTTAGCAGAGTTAGCATCTAAAAAAGGTAATCAAAATCTTATTACTGATGGTATTATTGCTGCAATCAATGCTCGTGCTGCAGTAAAGGCGGCATTCCTAAACGTACGTATTAATTTATCAGGTATTAAAGACGAAGCATTTGTAGCTGATATAACCACAAAAATGAAGGCTATTGAAACAGGTTTAGATGATAAAGAAGCTGCAATTATAGCGTTATATGTATAGCCAATTCAAAATAGCAGTTTAAAATAGCAGATTAAAATAGCAGATTAAAATAGCAGATTAAAATAGCAGATTAAAATAATGAGATATACGACTGTATATACTAATAAATAAACCTTGGATGATTTCGAACAATTGAGATATTTAAAAATATAATGTTCGGAAAAAGCTTAAAAGAGAACTTATTATTTCTTTTAAAAATAATGAGTTCTCTTTTTTCTATTGTTAAAATCCGAACGATAGTGTAAAATAAATGGGTGTTATTTCGAGGTTTGATGTAGGAGACATTATGACAGATCAAAAACAAATGAATACGGTCGATAGTATGTTGCCAATACCACAGCTCTTTGCCTTTGGTTTACAACACGTACTGGCCATGTATGCAGGTGCCGTTGCTGTACCTATTATTGTGGCACAGGCCATGAACTTACCTATGGAAGATTTGATTCGATTAATTACAGCGGACTTATTTACCTGTGGTATTGCCACATTAATCCAAACATTAGGTTTTGGTAAAATTGGTGGACGTATTCCGATGATCCAAGGTGTTACCTTTGCTTCTGTTGGCCCTATGGCCATGATTGGCGCTCAGCATGGTATGACTGCTATTTATGGTGCTATTATCGTAGCCGGTTTATTTACCTTTCTTGATAGCTCCATTCTTTAGTCGTCTTATTCGCTTATTCCCACCTATAGTTACAGGTACAATTATTACCATTATTGGTATTAACTTGATGCCAGTTGCTATTAATTGGATGGGCGGCGGTATAGGTAATCCTCAATTTGGTAGTTTTACCAACATTGGACTAGGGATTTCTTACCTTCTTAATCGTCGTATTTGTTTATAAATTTGCCAAAGGATTCTTTAGTAATCTTTCTGTACTAATTGGTTTGATTGCAGGTACAGCGATTGCGTTTGCCATGGGTGTTACAAACTTTGATGAAGTTGGTCGTGCCCACTGGATTGCGTTTATTGAGCCTTTCTATTTCGGGTTACCAACCTTTGATTGGGCGTCTGTACTTTCCATGATTATCGTAATGCTCGTAGTTATGGTAGAAACAACTGGTGATAGTATCGCTATTGGTGAAATCGTAGATAAGCCAATTGGTCGTAAAGAACTTGCTTCTATTATTCGTGCTGATGGGGTATCTACAATTATTGGTGGTATTCTTAATAGCTTCCCTTACACAGCATTCGCTCAAAATGTTGGTCTTATTGCCGTAACAGGTGTTAAGAGCCGCTTTGTTGTAGCTGCATCGGGTGTAATCTTGATTTCTATTAGGATTATTCCCTAAATTAGCAGCTATCGTAGCTAGCATTCCGAATGCCGTGTTGGGCGGTGCTGGCATTGCCATGTTCGGCATGATCGTTGCTAGTGGTATTCGTTCCTTAGGCAAGGTTAGCTTTGAAGGCAACCATAATTTAATGCTCGTAGCTATCAGTATTGGTGTAGCTATGATTCCAATTGCAGCGCCAAACTTTTATGCTAATTTCCCTGCGTGGGCACAAATTATTTTAAAATCTGGTATTACTTTCGGTAGTATTATGGCAATTTTGCTTAATTTACTACTTAATGGTGTTAATCGTGGTGACGAAATTAAAGAAATGGGTCGCCGATAAAAATTACTAAAAAAGAACTCTGTTCCTTGGAGCAGAGTTCTTTTTTAGTGATTAAATTCACAGGAAATTTGTGTGAATACTATGCTATAATAAATAGATAATTGTAGAAAAATTTTGTGATGCTTTCAGTAACATGAAAATTATAAAAATGACTGCAATTACATATTGAAATAAAGTTATGTATATATGTATATATATGGTATGTTCCCATAAGAAGGGAAGGGTTACATGGCAGACGGAAAAATTATTGCTATCTCCATTAGTGAGAGAAAAGGGCAAAAGAAACATAATATAGAATCCGCTAATCTTATCGTAGATCATGGTATGGAAGGTGATGCGCACGCAGGCAATTGGCATCGTCAAATCAGCTTGCTTGGTATTGCAAGCATCGATCATATGCGTGCCCAAGGAGCGGATGTAAAACCTGGTGATTTTGCAGAAATATCACTGTTGAAGGTATGGTGCTTTACGAATTGGCTGTAGGCACACAATTACAAGTTGGTAAGGATGTAATTCTTGAAATTACTCAAATTGGTAAGGAATGTCATCATGGCTGTGAAATCATGAAACAAGTAGGATCTTGTATCATGCCTACACAAGGCATCTTTGGCAAAGTCCTTAAAAATGGTACGATTCACGTAGGTGATGAAGTATCTATTATCAAATAACTTAGTCGGATAAACGAGGTGTGTTATGAAAGACGCATGGGGCCGTACAATTGAATATGTACGTCTGTCATTGACAGATGCGTGTAATTTTTGTTGTCCCTATTGTCGACCTGCTGAAATTACACCTCAAAGTCAGACACAATTATTATCAGTTGATGAATGGATGACTATTTTAGGTGCCTTCCATCGTATCGGCGTGAAAGCGGTACGTTTAACTGGTGGCGAGCCATTGCTATATCCTCATATTGAAGAGCTTTTAACTCGTATCAAGGATACTGGTTGGTTTGAAGATATATCTATGACTACTAATGGTAGCTTGCTTGCATCTCGAGCACAACGATTGAAAAAACTTGGTTTGAATCGAGTGAATATCAGTCTAGATTCTCTTGAAAGTGATGCCTTTGCCACTTGTGTAGGTAAAGAGGGGCAGCTAGATTCCGTATTAGATGGTATTCGCAGTGCTATTAGCGAGAATTTTAAATCAGTAAAGATTAATACCGTATTATCTCGCCATTGGTCTGATGATGAAGTTAAATCTTTATTACAGTATGTAGAAAAGTGGCCTGTTGTATGGCGTTTTATTGAATATATGCCATTCCAAGGCGATGCGTTCCATGGTCCAACCTTTGATGAATGGAAGGCTCAATTAGAACGTGTTAGTGGAGGTCCGCTTACAGAAGTACATTCCGTTTATGGCTTTGGCCCTGCTACGTATTTAGCGCTACCAAGTGGAAAGGCTGTAGGCTTTATCTTTTCTATGTCTCATAGCTACTGCGATACATGTAATCGCGTTCGTCTTACATCGGATGGGCAAATGCGTTTATGCTTGTTGCGTGATGATGAGGCTGATCTTGTATCTCTTGTGCGCAATGGTGCGACCGAGGAAGATTTAGCTTTGCATATTGAACGTGCATTGCAACGAAAGCAAGAACGTCATGATGGCGTAGGTATGGAACAACCAGAACGTCCTATGTGGCGCATTGGAGGATAATATGGGATTTTTTGATTTTCTAAAACCAAGATCAAAGGAACATATTGAAGAATGTTGGCCTGGTGGCAAGATGCTTCAAGTCCATATAGAATACGATACAAATCTGCTGTCATTACCTACAAGGGACGTTATGGATTGCAATTTAATGTGCCAAAGGCTGATGTGACAAACATTATTATTAAAGAGGTAAGTCGTACGCATAGTGTTCTTCAACTATATAGTGGTACTGACTGCGTAGGAACTAGTGATATTCTCCCTACGGAGGCTTGTAATACGATGAAGGATTGGCTAGGACGATATTGATGTATATGTTTTATAGGAATGTAATAAATATTCTTTACATTCCTATAAAATAGGCATATAATTAGTCGTGTCATGGACCACTAGCTCAGCTGGCAGAGCACCTGACTCTTAATCAGGGTGTCCAGGGTTCGAACCCCTGGTGGTCCACCAAAATAAACCCGCACTTTGGTGCGGGTTTTTCTTGTTATTGCCTTTGTTTTATCCGTCTATAATCTATTAGTAATATTGGGAGTACTGTAATGAAACTAGATGACGTTATGACTACACAAGAGGCTGGTGAAAGATGGAATGTACCAGCTGATTCTATCAAGCAATGCTGTTTAAAAAGATATGCAAATAAACAATTTACCGATGATGAAGCTAGAAAGTCGGGCAAAAATTGGCTTGTAACTCGTCAAGGAATGGAAAGACTATATGGTGAAGAAATGGATCGTCACATATAATGTATATATTTTTGACATCATTTTGACATCATTTTATAAAAAAATATATAGAAATATAGGTGAGTAAGAGAATATGAAATGGAATAAAACACTGTGTTTGTAGGATAACAGGATTAATTATTGGAATATTTTATATCTTATAGACAATACGGGCTTAATAGCTTATGATTACTATATAATAATTTTTCTCATTAGGAGGCACCCAATGGCAGTAGATGTTTCTAGAACACAAGATGTGTATAAAGATGCTGGACAAAGTGTAAACTTTACAACATTATTATTAAATCGTAAAGATCGTGACGCTGAACTCGAAGTAATTCAAGATATGGCGGACCGCATTCAAGCTATTAAACGCTCTGTTAGCATTCGTGCAAATGGTGAAGGTTTGGGCATTGCTTTTGGTTTCAGCCGTAAAGCATGGGATTATTTATTCCCTAATGCACCTGTACCAAAAGAGTTAGAAGACTTCCAAGGTATTAAAGGTGATAAACAAGACGTACCAGCGGTAGCAGCTGATTTATTCTTACATGTACGTTCCAATGATGAGTCCGTTACATATACTGTAGTGGATCAAATTATGGAGTTCTTACGTCCTATTACATCTGTAGTAGATGAAACTCATGGCTTCCATTATGAACAAGGTCGCGCCATCATTGATTTTGTAGATGGGTACTGAAAACCCTGTTGGTCAAGAAGCTGTAGAGTGGGGCGTTATTGGTGATGAAGATCCTGAATTCACTAATGGTTCTTATGCATTTGCTCAAAAATATGAACACGATCTTGATGCGTGGCGTGCGCTTCCTACAGAAATGCAAGAAAAGTTCATTGGCCGTCGTAAATTCAGCGATATTGAGTTAGAAGATGATGAAAAAGATCCAGCAGCTCATAATGTAGTGTCTCAAGATAATCGCGATGATAAAGAACATAAAATCGTGCGCATGAATGTACCGTTTGCTCAACCGGGTCAAGGTGTACGTGGTACATACTTTATTGGCTATGCTCGTTACTGGGATGTAACTAAAACAATGCTTACTAATATGTTTACGCAAAATGATAAATTGCTTGATTATTCCAAACCTATTACAGGCATGCTCTTCTTCATTCCATCCCTTGATACATTGGATGCTATTGCAGAAGGCGAATTATAATCCGCATAGCTAGTTTATGCATGATTTATATGGTTTGTGATGCTCAGTTTTGTTAGCAGCATATAATTTGAGTGAAAATACCTTATAAATTCTATAGAAGCGCTCCTTTTAGGGGCGCTTTTATGCTATAATAAATCTATTAAACTCGTAAAATCCATTGTAGTTATGAATGAGGTATTCCATGAATTATACTAGCACCCGCGGTACCGTTGCGGTAAATGAAACATATGCATTATTGCACGGCTTAGCAGAGGATGGTGGTCTATATGTACCATCTTTATTTCCTACAAACTGCTTAACTTACAATGATGTGAAAGATAAAAACTATCAAGAGGTAGCAGCTATTGTATTATCTAAGTTGTTCCCATGCTTCTCTGAAGCTCATTTAAATGAAATGATCAATTCTGCATACTCTGATGCTAATTTCAGTACTCGTGATATTGCACCATTACATTCCTTATTAGAAAAGGTTTCTGTACTGGAATTATTCCACGGCCGTACACAAGCTTTCAAAGATATGGCGTTGTCCTTATTCCCATATCTATTGGTGGCAGCAAAAGAAGCAGAAGGTGAGAAAAAAGAGGTTCTTATCTTAACGGCTACATCTGGTGATACTGGTAAAGCAGCCCTTGAGGGCTTTAAAGATGTACCTGGTACGCATATTCAAGTATTCTACCCAACAGATGGCGTAAGTCCTATGCAAGCAGAACAAATGCAAAAGCAAGAAGGGAGAACGTTAATGTAACAGCTATTCATGGTAACTTTGATGATGCTCAACAATTCTTGAAACGCTTATTCGTTGATAAGGCTATAGCAGAAGAGGTTGCTGCAAAAGGTGTGATATTCTCCAGTGCGAACTCCATTAACATCGGCCGCTTGGCACCTCAAGTGGTATACTATGTAAATGCCTATGCTGAGCTCGTAGCACAAGGTGCTATTCACGAAGACGAAGCTTTCAACGTAGTAGTGCCAACAGGTAACTTTGGTAATATCTTTAGCTGCTTACTATGCTAAAAAAATGGGTATTCCTATTGGTAAATTGATTTGTGCATCCAACCAAAACAATGTGCTCACTGAGTTCTTTGAAACTGGCACATACGATATGAATCGTCCATTCTATACAACGATTTCTCCATCTATGGATATTCTTGAATCCTCCAACTTTGAACGTTTCTTGTACTATATCTCTGGTGAAGATAGTGAACGTACCGCTGGTTGGATGAAAGATCTTAAAGCAACAGGTAAATTGACTGTCAACGAAGAAGAGTTCTGTCGTGTTAAAGCTAATTTCGCAGGTGCCTACGTTGATGATGAAGAAACAAAAGCTATCATTGAACAAGTGTACAACTCCTATGGTTATGTAATGGACCCTCATACGGCGGTAGCTATGGGTGCATACATGAAGGAATTGGAAAAACATCCTGAAGATGGTGCTCGTCATACAATTATTGCGTCTACTGCACATCCATTTAAATTCCCAACAGCCATTTGCGAGGCTTTAGATATCAAAGTGGGTGATACACCGTATGAAAGCTTAGATAATATTTCTGCTGTAACGGGTGTAGCATTCCCTAAACAATTGGAAGCTTTGAAATCTAAACCATTGCGTTTTACAAAAGCAATCGATAAAGAGGATATGAAACAAGAAATTCTTGATTTTGTAGATACATTCTCTAAATAATATGATGCCGCCTTTCGTTAGAAGGGCGGCATATATTTTGGCTTTGTGAAACTCTGTATCTCCTGTATATCAGATTGCTTATATAGATAATACAGGACAGTAACTATGTAGTAACATTATAGTAGAAGTGTATAGGGAGGTAGTATGGCTAAAAAAGGCCTTATGTACGCATTGTTATCGGCTCTTTTGTTGAGTACGATGAATTTATTCGTAAAGATGCTTGGCTCTAATATTCCTTCTGGGGAAATTGCCTTTTTCCGTGGCTTATTTGGTACTGTAGCGGTTCTTATCGTTATGTATACCCAAGGCATCCGATTCTCTAAAGAAGATAGAGGACATCTACTAATGCGCGGTTTATACGGCGGCTTTGGAATGGTTTGTAACTTTATTGCCTTAGTGCATTTAAAGTTATCTGATGCAACGATTTTATTTCAAACATCAGGTATATTTGTATTGATATTTAGCGCCTTATTTCTTAAAGAACGGGTACCTAAAGGGGCTGGAAAATGGCTTCTTTTGATCTTTGTAGCTGTAATGGTTATGGTAAATCCATTTAGCTTTACTGGCTTTACTTGGTTTGCCTTAGTAGCTATTTTAGGGGCTGCTTTATCTGCGGCTGCGTATACAACGATTCGCCTTATATCTAAGCGAGGTAAACATAGTAATTTCGAAATTATGGCGTATTTTATGATTACAGGTATGATTGCAGGGCTTGTTACAACTGACAAACTCGTTATGCCTCAAGGCACAGATTGGCTTATCATCTTGGCGATTGGTGGTATTAGTGTAGTGGCTCAGTTCTTCTTGACTGGTGCCTTTGTTACAACTAACGCTGTAGTGGCTCAATTTCTACAATATGTTGGCGTATTCATTAGTTCCTTCTATGGATTCCTGTTCTTTGGTGAAAGCTTATCCATCGAAACCGTTGGGGCTGGTATTGCTATGTTTGTGTCCTCTGTTATGCTAGCACGCCTTAAAGAGCAAAGTGGTCCTTTGCGTGAAGGCAAGGTTATAGAGGATAAAATTAAATAAATGTCGAATATATACAATATCAAACGTTGTATGACAGTGGGGGTGCTGATCACATTCGTGATTGGCACCTTTTTACATATAGGTGCGAAAAATATCTGAGATAATGATGTATCGGGTTGTTATTAAAAATATACTAGGGCTCTTTCATTTTGAAAGTAGCTACAGGAGGAGGGGCTATGTATATAAAATGGATGCATATTGAAAACTATCGCAACTTGGCTGATGTGACCTTGAGCTTTCACAATGATATTAATTATTTCGTTGGTGAAAATGCAGTAGGTAAGTCTAATTTTTTAGATCTCTTAGAAATTGTCATGGAATGTCACGGTTTTAATGAACATGATTTTACAGATGTACATAAACCGATTCGCATAGATTTTGAACTATCACTTGGTGAATTAAATTATAAAAGTATGTTTACCCCTAATGAGGGGCCAATTTATCGGTTACGATTAGAACAAGTGGTACAAGAGGTATATCCACGCCTGTATAGCATGACTGATAAAGATATTGAGCCTATGGCGCTTTCTATGATTCGTCATGCTTTATATATGTGTCATCGAGATACTTCTGAACAAGAGTTGTTTACTATTCCATCCTCAGTTTATGTAGAGCTAGGAAAACTATTAGAAGACTATGTGTCTAGATTGGAAGTGGTAACCGATGATTTACAACGTAAAATCGTCAGTTTGCGTAAGGATTTAGATCCCTATTGTATGCTCAATATTTCAACACCTCATAGAAGTGTTATCCACTTCATCCGCAATGGAACATAAATACTCTGCTGATAATGTGCGTTTAATTATGGCGGTGGCTCTTAAGATTTTGGCGCAAATTTATATGAAGATTAATAGTGCAACAACAAATTTAGAATCTCTTCTCGTATATGATGAAAAAGGTCGTAAGTATTTACCTATTTTTATTAGTGTCGATGAGCCAGAGTTACACTTAAGTCCGTACTTGCAACGAGCCGTGCTAAATTATTATCGCCAAATTGCAACGAATGAAAACGAAGAATTTTTGGCGTTGCTAAGAGATATATTTAACATTGATGGACTTTTAGGGCAGCTCTTTGTAGTTACTCATAGTACGGATGCGCTAGTTGACGACTATCGTCATATAATTCGTCTATACCGTGATGAGAACAATATGGTTTGTACAGCTTGTGGAGTGACCTTTAATTTTCCTAAGGAAGTAGAAAAGCACTTGATTATGCATTTCCCTGAGGCTAAACAGGCACTCTATGCACGGTGTATCATTCTTGTAGAGGGTGAAACAGAGTATGGCAGTTTTGCTGGCTTTGGGAAAAAATTAGGTGTAGATTTTGATTACTTTGGCATATGTCTTATCAATGCACGTGGTGAGTCCTCTATTAGTAAACTACAAAAACTGTTTAATCGATTTGCCATACCTACAGTCGCTCTCTATGATCGCGATGTAGAAGGGAAATATGCTAAAGCCCATAGCAATATATTCTATACAGATGAAATATGTTTTGAAATGGACTTTGTTACTCATCTATTATCCTTGCGTAAACGTTCCATTATAGATGCTATTATCAAGGATATAATCGATGATGCTAGACCAATGGTGACAAAGGATATGGCCCGACGAGGTTATGCCAAGCTAGGAATTACGAAAAAGCAAATTAGACAACGATGTTTATCAAATATTTCAGATCGCAAATTAGATGATTTACATGTCTATTATTTCTCTTGGTTCTATGCTAATAAAGGCGTTATTGTAGGGCGTCGTATCAGCCAATTCTTAGAGGCCGAAATGATACCGCCGGCATTTATTTCAGTTATAGAACGGGCTAAAGCTATTTCCCTAGGTATAAAGATATAATAGTATATATAATATAGAGCTATAAATTATTTTTTCTAATTAATAGAGTCTAACCGATGTAGGATTAGACTCTATTTTTTACGTATTTCAAATAGAATTTTTGAAGAAGTATATATCAATATGGTGCGAAAAGTACGCATAATTACTGGTTTATTACAATAATAGATAGGGTTATGAAAAACTATATTAAATAAATTCGAAAGACTACATCGAAAAATATTGACATCTCTTCATCTTTCTTTTATGATTAGTACAGTTATTAACGCATTCTCAATTAAGTGTATCTAGGAGTAGTGAGAACATGAAAGAATTTTTGAACGATTTTAAAGCTTTTGCATTCAAAGGTAACATGATGGACCTCGCTATTGGTATAATTATTGGGGCTGCTTTCACAGCGTTGGTAAACTCTGTTGTAAGCAACTTGTTCATGCCTATTATCAGCTTGTTCACAGGCGGTATTGATTTCAGTAACTTGTACTTGCCATTAAGCGCAGGTTCTAAAGACGCATTCATGGCTGGTGCAGATATTAATACAGCTCGTGCAGCTGGTTCTGTATTGCCATACGGTACATTCATTACCGACTTGATCCAATTCTTGATCTTGGCATTCGTTGTATTCTTGATGGTTCGCGCATTAGCTAAAATGATGAAAAACGCGAAAGAAGAAGAGGCTGCTGAAGCACCTACAACTAAAGAATGTCCATTCTGTAAAACAGAAATTCACATTGATGCAGTTAAATGTCCTAACTGTACAGCAGATTTGAAATAATTCAAATTTAAAGCTACATAAAAGGAGTAAGGCCTAGGCCTTACTCCTTTTTGTTGTATTACGCCAGCTTTCTAGTATAAAATATAAGTATATAGTAGAAATATATAATATTAACTTTAACGCGAAATTCTTGTGCGTGTATTATAAGATGTTTTTGGAGGACTTATATATATGGAAAAAAAACCTCTAGTTGTTGTAAACGGTTTAGTCCGTAAAGATGCAATTGCTTATTTAAAAGAGCACGTAGATGTGCGCCAATGGACTGAAAAGACTGTAATGCCTCGTGAGACATTAAAGGAATGGCTCGTTGATGCGGATGGTTTGTGGTGTGTTCGCCCTTTAGATGTAGATGGTGATCTTGTAAAAAATGCACCTAATTTAAAGGTTATTGCTCAAGCAGCAGTGGGGTTATGATAATGTAAAAATTGATGAATTAACAGCAGCAGGCATTCCTTATGGCAATACGCCAGGTGTTCTTAATGAAACCGTAGCAGAGCTTGCTTTTACATTAATTGCCACTGCTAGTCGTCGTATTCTGGAAAATGCTAATTTCGTAAAAGAAGGACGTTGGGCTCAAAGACCATCGAATATTAAAGGCTTTGATTTGAGTCGCCGTACCCTTGGTATTATTGGGATGGGGGCTATTGGTGTATCTATTTCTCGTCGTGCTCGTGCATTCGGTATGACCGTGGTATACCATAATCGTAATCAGCGTATTGATGACAAGATTCATAAAACTACGTATATGGAATTAGATGACTTATTAGCTACTAGTGATGTAGTTTGTGTGATGGCTCCACTAACAGATGAAACATATCACATGTGTGATGAAGCATTCTTCAAAAAAATGAAGAATACTGCTTTGTTTGTTAATGTTGGCCGTGGACCTATCGTTGATACAGATGCTTTGATTAGTGCCTTAAAAACAGGTGAAATCGATTACGCAGCACTTGACGTAACTGATCCAGAGCCATTGCCAGCAGATCATCCATTATTGGATGTTGAGAACTGTCTTATCGTACCACATATTGGTTCTTATACTGATCGTACGCGTTATGATATGTCTATTTTGACAGCTGACAATATTATTGCTGGCGTTCATAAGAAACCATTAAAGACCTGTGTTAATGAAGAAGTTAACTATAAGAAACCAGAAATGGATGTAGAGTCTGCCTTAGAAGAGCTTAAAAAAGCTGGTGTAGACTTAGCTGATTTCGACTAATATCACAAGACCTCAAAAGATATGCGGTATTATGCAAAATATGGTAAAATAAAAGAATATTTATCCTATGGAGGTTAGAACGTTGGAACATAAAGATATTGAAAAACTGTAGCTCCTGAAGAAGTTGTATCTGTTAACTTTATCGAAGCTATCATCAACAAAGATAACGAAACTGGCAAATACGGTGGTCGTGTGTTAACTCGCTTCCCACCAGAACCAAATGGTTACTTACATATTGGTCATGCTAAATCTATTTGTCTTAACTTTGGTATTGGCAAACAGTACAATGGCTTAACAAATCTTCGTTTTGATGATACGAATCCTGCAAAAGAAGATGTTGAATACGTAAACTCCATCATGGAAGATGTAAAATGGCTCGGCTTTGATTGGGCTGATGAACCACGTTATGCATCTGACTATTTTGGTCAAATGTACGAATATGCTAAGAAATTAATTACTCTTGGCAAAGCGTATGTAGATGATCAAACGGCTGATGAAATTAAACAAACCCGTGGCGATTTCTCTACACCTGGTGTTAATAGCCCATACCGCGATCGTAGCGTAGAAGAAAACTTGAAACTCTTCGAAGAAATGAAAGATGGTCAATACGCTGATGGTGAAAAGGTATTGCGTGCAAAAATCGACATGGGCCATCCTAATATCGTTATGCGTGACCCTGTTCTTTATCGTATTGTAAATGCAGAACATCATAACACAGGCAATGAGTGGAAGATTTACCCTATGTATGACTTTGCTCATCCTATTGAAGATGCTATCGAACGTGTTACACACTCTATCTGTACTTTAGAGTTTGAAGTTCATCGTCCATTGTATGATTGGGTACTTGAGGATTGGGATGATACTGAAATTCCGCAACAAATTGAATTTGCTCGTTTAAATGTAACTAAATGGTTATGTCCAAACGTAAATTACGTGCACTTGTGGAAGCTGGTCTCGTAGCTGGCTGGGATGATCCTCGTATGCCTACTATTTCTGGCTTGCGTCGTCGTGGTTATACGCCAGAAGCGATTCGTGATTTCTGTGATCGCATTGGCGTCGCTAAAGCAGATAGCGTTGTTGATATTGCTTTGCTTGAGTTCTGTATCCGTGAAGATTTGAAACTCAAAGCTACACGCCCTATGGTTGTTATTGATCCTGTGAAAGTTGTTATTACGAACTATCCAGAAGGTCAAACTGAACTATGCACAGTTGAAAATAATCCAGAAAATGAAGAGTTGGGTAATCGTGAAGTTGTATTCGGTCGTGAAATCTACATTGAACGCAATGACTTTATGGAAGAGCCAGTTAAGAAATTCTTCCGCTTGGCACCAGGTAAAGAAGTACGCTTAAAAGGTGCATACTTCATTACATGTACTGATGTTATCAAAGATGAAAATGGCAATATTACAGAAATACACTGTACATATGATCCAGAAACTAAGAGCGGCAGCGGTTGCACTCGTAAGGTAAAAGGTACATTGCACTGGGTTGAAGCATCTACTGCAGTAGATATTGAATCTCGCTTATATGATTATTTACTTAAAGAAGATTCCGATGGTAAAGACTTCTTGGGCGATTTCAACCATGACTCCTTACAAGTATTCCATAGTAAAGGGGAAGCATATCTTGCTAATACTGTACCAGGAGACCATTTCCAATTCTTGCGCCAAGGTTACTTTGTAACTGATAAAGATAGTACACCAAATCATATCGTAATGAACCGTATTGTTGGTTTACGCGATAGCTGGGCTAAGGCACAAAAAAAATAATTTAGTCAGGCATATACGTTGCTAAGATAATGATAAAGAACCGCTCCACTAAGGGCGGTTCTTTACTACTGTGTTGTTACTATAATGTTGAGCGTTTGTGACATTAACATTTCATTAGAGGAGACATATGAAAAAATTAGTATTACTTGCTACTGCAGCTGCTGTATTAGTATCTGTTCCAGCAATAGGCTCTGCAGCAAACATTAAGTCCGTTTTGAATAAAAGTCAAACTGTAACATATCAAGGTGTTAAATTACCTGAAGGTGTTACAATGTATCAAAATAATCCTAAAGCACTTTTTGCAGGCGATGCAAAAAAAGATATTAAATCTGTGCTTATAGAAGCGGGCGCTACCTCTGCTAATGTATCTACATTGAATATTAAAAACGAAAATGAAATGAACTATGCTGTATATGGTGATGTAGTATTAGGTAAGCAATTATCTGGTCGCATGAGTGAAACTAAGCATGTCAATGCAGATCCATCTTCACTAGGTGCACTTGCTTCTGCTATTAATAAGGGGGATAGTCCAATTCTTGGTACTTTCACAGTTGTAACGCCATTAGCTAAACAAGGTAATGTATACGAAGGAATATTAAAATATAAAAGTGTAGCTAATAATAATTCTTATAATGAAGTTTTACATATTAGCCTTTTTGATGATAAGTATACTGGTCCGAATGCACGTTTTATAGCTATAAATGAAGCTGATGATGCTGCGATATTCCCTAAAGTTAAGACTTTGCTAACCGTAAAAAAATAAATAATTATTGAAAATATATATCAATTATTCTTGACAATTTTTCTCATCAAGAGTACTATTGGCATATAGGAATTATTCTCATTAGAGAAAGTTCTAACGATGTGCAACAGGCAGGTACTATTATGATGAATTCAATTGACCATATCATTGGATATCATTGTGCACCGGCAATTCGAGGTATCAAACTTTCGAACTTGGTTTCTATTCCACGGGACATGAATGAACAAATCCAATTTGTATTGACAGAATATAATAAAGAGTTCAATGAAAAAGGATTGTTCTTCTTTGAATTATGTCGCTGTAAAGCGCGTAGACTATTATTGGTATTCCGTGAGAAACAATTACGAGACTATGTACGGCAACCTGCAGTAATGACATTTTTGAAAGCCTACGGTTATCATGATCGCATGAGCATTATGGAGATGCTTGAGCACCTAAGATATCGTATGGAAGCAAGTGTTGATTTTCCACATGAAATCGGCGTATTTCTAGGTTATCCATTAAAAGATGTGAAATATTTTATTTCTCGTCGTGGCAGTGGATATCGTATGTGTGGAGAGTGGAAAGTTTACCATGATGTGGTAGATGCAAAACGCTCTTTCTTATGTTACAAAGCATGTCGTGAATTTTGTCAAACTCAATTGATGTTGGGAAAAACATTTAGTTCATTGGTCGCAAGAACGGCCTAGGAGGTACAAGATGATTGGTGTAATTTATTGGTCCGGTACAGGCAATACAGAACAAATGGCTCAAGCAGTAGCTGGAGGTATCAAAGCTGCAGGTCAAGAAGTTGAAGTGAAATCTGTTTCTGAAGTATCCGTAGATGACGCAGCAGCTTACGAAAAACTAGCTCTTGGCTGTGCTGATATGGGTGCAGAACAATTAGAAGAAGGCGAATTTGAACCATTCTACACAGAATTAGAAGCTAAATTGGGTGGTAAAAAAGTAGCAATCTTTGGCTCCTATGGTTGGGGTGGCACTTGGTTAGAAGATTGGGGCACTCGCATTAAAGACGCTGGTGGCGAATTAGTAGCTGATGGCGTGGCAATCTTGGGTGAACCTGATGATGATGGTAAAGCACAATGTGAAGAATTGGGTAAAACATTAGCAAACGCATAGTTTACTCTTAACCATTAACATAAATCCTAACAGATAACAGTATATAAAGGCTGTAATAACGATATGTCGTTATTACAGCCTTTTTTGTATACAATAAGAAGATTATATATACTTACTATGTATATAGACGTAACTTTTTGGTAGTTATGAATGTAGGAGTATTTATAAAAAAATATATATGCATAATGACATAGCAGATTGAATTAATACATATAAAAAAATATAGATATACATTGATTTTTATAGAGTTTTGAATAGATTTAATTATATAGATGTGATAGCACAAAGGTCATTAAAAATTTTTATAACAGCCGGTTTATATGATGGAAATCAAAGGGAATGTATATGTTTATAACAATGGATGTATATGTTTGAATGTTTATAAATAACTTTAATGCATAATAGCATTGCATTTTTGTATACATAGATCTATAATTTAAGTAAGGAACCTAACAAAAAATTAGGTTGATACAAAAATAGTTAGAATTGTTCTCATAATGCTGACTATATAAGCGGACTGAAGTTATTTAGACCATAAAGTTAACCGATACCGATGAGAGGGAGGTTATCTCAATGAGTACATTGGAACGGCTAAAAGTAATAGCCCATGGATTGGCCATACAATTCGGACCATCTTGTGAAGTACTAATACATGACTTACAAGGAGATCTCGATACATCACTTGTATATATAGAAAATGGTACGATAACGAATCGTCATGTTGGTGATGGTCCATCACATGTGGTTTTAGATGTACTCAACTATGATGATGGTAGTGAAGGTAGATTTGGGTATCTAACAAAAACTAAGGATGGACGGATATTAAAATCCTCTACCATGTATATCCGTGATGATAATGGCAATATTGAATACCTATTAGGAATTAATCAGGATATTACAGAGTTTGTTATGATGCATCGATCACTTGAAAGTCTTATAGGGATAGGTCAAGCTGAGACTGGCACTGTTGAAAAAATTACTACAAGTGTATCGGAACTATTAGATGATTTACTACTAGAAGCAGAACGGTTAGTTGGCAAACCTGGCCCACTCATGAATAAAGTAGAGCGACTAAAAGCTATTAGCTACTTAAATGAAAAAGGGGCTTTTCTTATCTCTAAATCTTCAGAAAAGATTGCGGAGTATTTCAATATTTCTAAGTTTACTCTTTATAGTGATTTAAATACTGTAAAGGAAGAATCCTAGGAGGCAAATATGGACCGAATTCAGTGGAAACGTAATACGATGGCACCATCTAGTGACAAGTTTTTGTCCGTTATGGATGTTAGAGAAATTAAGAAAGCTAAAGCGTTTCATGAAAGTTTTCCACAGTATAGTGTAACTCCACTAGTATCGCTAGAAAAATTAGCAGATTATATCGGTGTTAATTCTCTCTTTGTAAAAGATGAATCTTACCGCTTTGGCTTAAATGCGTTTAAGGTATTAGGCGGCTCTTATGCAATGGCAAAATATGTAGCTCAACAAACTGGTAAAAATGTTGAAGATGTACCATATGATGTATTAACTTCTCCACAATTAAAAGAAGAATTCGGACAAGCTACATTCTTTACAGCTACTGATGGTAACCACGGACGTGGCGTAGCTTGGGCTGCTAATAAATTAGGTCAAAAAGCAGTAGTATTCATGCCTAAAGGCTCTACAGAATATCGTAGAAAACAAATTGAAAATGAAGGTGCTACCGTAACAATCGAAGAATTCAACTACGATGAATGTGTACGGTTAGCAACTAAAAATCTAAAGAAGTTCCAAATGGTGTTGTAGTTCAAGATACAGCATGGGAAGGTTACGAAGAAATTCCAAACTGGATCATGCAAGGCTATGGCACAATGGCTATGGAAACGGCAAATCAGTTAGAATCTGAAAACTGTAAGGTACCAACTCATGTATTTGTACAAGCTGGTGTAGGTTCCCTAGCAGGTGCTGTAGTAGGCTATTTCACTAATTTATACAGCAATGCAACTAAGAAACCTAAATTAGTGGTTGTAGAAGCTGAAGCAGCAGCTTGCTTATATAAAGGGGCTGTAGCTGATGATGGTAATCCTCGTATCGTTGAGGGGGATTTAGAAACCATTATGGCTGGGCTTGCATGTGGCGAACCAAATACAGTTTCTTGGGATATTTTGAGAAACCATGCGGATGTATTCGTATCTGCTCCTGATTGGGTAGCAAGACTTGGTATGCGCGTTGGTGGTGCACCAATTAAAGGTGATACACCAATTACGACTGGTGAATCTGGTGCGGTTCCACTAGGTCTTGTAACGGCAATTATGACAATGCCAGAATATGAAGACTTACGCAAGGAATTAGAATTAGATGCGTCTTCAAAGGTGCTCTGCTTCTCCACTGAAGGTGATACAGACCCTGAAAGATATAAAAACATTATGTGGTATGGTGAAGATCGTTAGGAGGCATTAATTATGGATTTACAAGCAATTAAACAAGCAGCAGCAACTTATGGACCAGCGATGACCAAGTTCTTACGTGAAATCGTAGCATTCCCTGGTGAAAGTGCAGAAGAAAAAGAACACGTTCAACGCATTGAAAAAGAAATGAAAGATCTTGGCTTCGACGAAGTTGAAGTAGATCCAATGGGTAACATTCTTGGTTACATGGGTACTGGTAAAACACTTATTGCCTTCGACGCTCATATCGATACTGTAGGTATTGGTAACCGCGATAACTGGAACTTCGATCCTTATGAAGGTTTTGAAGATGAAACTAAAATCGGTGGTCGTGGTGTATCCGACCAATTAGGTGGTATCGTATCCGCTGTATACGGTGCTAAAATCATGAAAGACTTAGGTCTTTTAAGTGATAAATATCGCGTACTTGTTGTAGGTACAGTACAAGAAGAAGACTGCGATGGTCTTTGCTGGGAATACATGATTAAAGAACGTAATATTCGTCCTGAATTCGTAGTATCCACTGAACCTACTGACGGCGGTATCTACCGTGGTCAACGTGGCCGTATGGAAATCCGCGTAGATGTACAAGGTGTATCTTGCCATGGCTCTGCTCCTGAACGTGGTGACAACGCTATCTACAAAATGGCAGACATTCTTCAAGACATCCGTGACTTGAATGCTAACTCTGCTGATGAAAGCACAGCAATTAAAGGTCTTGTAAAAATGCTTGACCCTAAATTCAACCCTGACCACTACGAAGAAGCTCGCTTCTTAGTCGCGGTACTGTAACTACTTCCCAAATCTTCTACACTTCTCCAAGCCGTTGTGCAGTAGCTGACTCTTGCGCCGTTTCCTTGGACCGTCGTATGACAGCTGGCGAAACATGGCAATCCTGCTTGGCAGAAATCGAAGCTTTACCACATGTTAAAGAATATGGTGCAAAAGTATCCATGTATGAATATGCTCGTCCATCCTGGACTGGTTTAACATATCCAATCGAATGTTACTTCCCAACTTGGGTAATCCCTAAAGATCACAAAGTAACAGAAGCTTTGGAAGAAGCATACACTAGCTTGTATGGTAACGAACGTATCGGCGCTGAAGATACAGTTGAAATGCGTAAAGCTCGCCCATTGACTGATAAATGGACATTCTCCACTAACGGCGTATCCATCATGGGCCGTAATGGTATCCCTTGCATCGGCTTCGGTCCTGGCGCAGAAGCACAAGCACATGCTCCTAACGAAATTACATGGAAACAAGACCTTGTAACATGTGCGGCTGTATATGCATTATTGCCATCCGTATACTGTAAAGACTAATATCACATAAATTGGATTAGATCTCTTTAAAACGGAAATCACTAGAACATAGTTCATAACTACAAATTTAATACGGTACCTCACCATTTGATGAGGTATCGTATAAAGTTAGATCCTAAGTAGCCCTTTAGGGAATTGAAAGAGAGGACTTATAGATGACAGACTTCAATAAAAGTATTGAAACTTTAAAAGACTTAGACGTTAGCAAAATGTACGGCGAAGATTTCTTCCTTACATGGGAAAAATCTGAAGATGAATTAAAAGGTGTTTGGGCAGTAGCAGATGCATTACGAGCTCTTAGAGAACGCAATATCTCCACTAAAGTATTCGACAGTGGCCTTGGTATTTCTTATTCCGCGATAATTCTACAAGAACTCGTTTCTCCTTCGCTTCTGCGTGTAACTTGTTAGGTCTTGAAGTTCAAGATTTGGATGAAGGTAAATCCCAAATTGCTCACGGTGAAACAGTTCGTGAAACAGCGAATATGATCTCCTTCATGGCTGACGTTATCGGTATCCGTGATGATATGTACATCGGTAAAGGTAATGCTTACATGCATCAAGTATCTGATGCAGTTAAAGAAGGTCATGAAGATGGCGTATTAGAACAACGTCCTACACTTGTAAACTTACAATGTGATATCGACCATCCAACACAAATTATGGCTGATGCGGCTCATATCATCAAAGAATTCGGTGGTGTAGAAAATCTTAAAGGCAAAAAAATTGCTATGACTTGGGCTTACTCTCCATCTTATGGTAAACCTTTATCCGTACCTCAAGGTGCTATTGGTTTATTCACTCGTTTAGGTATGGAAGTTGTATTAGCACATCCTGAAGGCTATGAAGTAATGCCAGAAGTTGAAGAAATTGCTAAGAAACAAGCTGAAGAAAGCGGCGGTTCCTTCCGTAGAACTAACGACATGAAGGATGCTTTCAAAGATGCAGACATCGTATATCCTAAGAGCTGGGCTCCATTTGGTGCGATGGAAAAACGTACGAAATTGTATGGCGAAAACGACCATGAAGGCATTAAAGCATTAGAAAAAGTTCTTCTTGAAGAAAATGGTAAACATAAAGATTGGGCATGTACTGAAGAGATGATGAGTCTCACTAAAGACGGTAAAGCTCTTTACTTACATTGCTTACCAGCAGATATTACAGGTGTAAGTTGTGAAGAAGGCGAAGTAGACGCAACAGTATTCGATCGCTATCGCGTACCTCTTTATAAAGAAGCAAGCTACAAACCATATGTTATTGCAGCTATGATCTTCTTAAGCAAATTTAAGAATCCTGTAGAAACCTTAAAAGAATTAGAACGGAAGGGAACTGACCGAGTTCAACCGTAAAGTAAACTTTAGGGGCCATCCGTGTTGATGGCCCCTTTTTATTCTTAATAGTTTGTTATGAGGCATAACATGAAAAAAAGAGTTGTAGTAGCGTTAGGTGGGAATGCATTAGGTAATTCCCTTCCGGAACAAAAAATTGCAGTAAAAAGTACAGCTAAAACGATTATTGATTTAGTAGAAGCTGATTGTGATGTGGTAGTAACTCATGGCAATGGCCCTCAAATTGGTATGATCAACAATGCGATGGCTGCATTGACACGAGAAGTAGAAGGACAACCTAATACACCATTGTCCGTATGTGTGGCCATGAGCCAAGCATATATTGGGTATGACTTACAAAATGCCCTTCACGAAGAGTTGTTGAATCGTGGTATTGAACATCTACCAACTATGACAATGGTTACGCAAGTATTAGTTGACAAAAATGACCCTGGATTCCAAAATCCAACAAAACCAATCGGTCACTTTATGACTAAAGAAGAAGCTGAATACGCAGAAAAAAATTACGATTACGTTGTAAAAGAAGATTCTGGCCGCGGTTATCGCCGTGTAGTAGCATCTCCAGCTCCTAAAGAAATTATCGAAATCGAAGCGATTAAAGGCTTAGTTGGGAAACAATTAATCGTTGCTTGTGGCGGTGGCGGTATCCCTGTAACTAGAGAAGGTAATGAACTTCATGGTGCAGCAGCCGTTATTGATAAAGACTGGACTAGTAGCTTGTTAGCACAAGAAATTGATGCAGATGTACTTGTTATCTTAACAGCTGTTGAAAAAGTAGCTATTAATTTTGGTAAAGAAAATGAAAAATGGCTAGATGAAATAACCGTGGCAGATGCGAAAAAATATGCAGCAGCAGGCGAATTTGCAGAAGGTTCTATGAAACCTAAGGTAGAAGCAGCTATTGCCTTTGCAGAATCTAAAAAAGGCCGTGTTTCCATTATTACATTATTAGAAAAATCTAAGGATGGTATAGCAGGAAAAACAGGCACGCGTATCGTATTATAATAATATATAGATTTATAAGTATACATCCAACGACTCGTTGGGGAGGTGCCCATATGATTATATTAGGAAAAGGTACTGTAATTACTCGCGATGCGGATAGACCTATCATTTATGATGGTGCTGTTGCTATTGATGGAACTCAAATTATTGATATCGGAACATATGATGAGTTATGTAAAACTTATGCAAATGCAGAAATCATTGACGCTCATAACGGCTTGATTATGCCAGGTTTTATCAATGCACATCACCATATTTATTCCGCTCTTGCACGAGGTTTATCATTGCCAGGACCAGCACCAACTAATTTTGGTGAAATTTTAGAAGGCTTATGGTTCTATTTAGATAATAAATTAACAGCTCCAGATGTGAAGGCTAGCGCATTGCTTACATACTTAGGATGTATTGAAAACGGCGTCACTACTATCTTCGATCATCATGCAAGCTATGGAGAAACCGCTAATAGTTTATCTGTAATTGCTGATGTGGCTAAACAGTTTGGTGTTCGCTCTTGCCTATGCTATGAAGTATCTGATCGTAACGGTGTTGATCAAATGAAAGCAGCTGTTGCAGAAAATGTGCGTTTTGGTAAAGAAGCGAAAAAAGATCCATCTAGACTCGCTGCTATGATGGGCTTACATGCATCCTTCACGTTAAGTTCTGACACATTAGATTATGTGAAAGCACAAAATGAAGACAAGTTAGGTTATCACGTTCATGTTGCTGAAGGCCCTGAAGATGTGGCAGATAGTAAAGAAAAATATGGCATGACACCTGTGAGACGACTTGTAGAGGCAGGAATTTTAGGTCCTAAGAGTATTGCAGGTCACTGCGTACATGTAACTGATCAAGATGTGGAATTATTGAAAGAATCTCAAGCCAAGGTTGTACATAATCCAGAAAGTAACATGGGTAATGCAGTAGGCACAACAGATATCTTGAAACTATTAGGTGCAGGTATCACAGTTGGTCTAGGTACAGATGGTTACACAAATGACATGCTCGAATCTTACAAAGTAGCAAATTGCCTTGTAAAACATGAGCAACATAAACCATATGTAGGCTGGGGCGAAGTTCCTCATATGCTATTTGAAAACAACCGTAAAATGGCGAATGAATTCTTCGATACTACAGTTGGCATCCTTAAAAAGGTGCCGCAGCTGACGTAATCGTTCTTGATTACGCAGCACCAACGCCACTTGATGAAAATAACATCAATGGTCACTTATTATTCGGTGCTAATGGTATGTATGTGGTAACAACTATTAGCGATGGTGTACCACGTATGATCGATCGTAAGTTACAAGGCATCGACAAAGCTGAAGTAATGAATGAAGTTTTATCAACATCTAAAGGTTTATGGAAACGACTAAACCCATAACGCAAGCGCTTTAAAGGAGTGTGACATTATGAGTGACATTATGTATCCGGTAAGTTTCGGAAATTTGATGAACCACATTATGACTGAGTACAAGATGTACAATCGTATTTACAATGTAAATAAAATTCATCGTACTAATCATGATCAACGCTTATCCATCTTTGGTAAATCCATTGAAAATCCTGTAGGTCCTGCAGCTGGCCCTAATACACAGTTGGCACAAAACATTGTGGCATCTTATGTAGCTGGTGCTCGTTGCATCGAATTAAAAACTGTACAAATTATGTACGGTGAAGAATTAGGTATTCCTAGACCTTGTATCTACTCTGTAGACGAAACATACAACGTAGAATGGTCTTCTGAATATAGCTGTGATGAAGCTGCTGATGAATACATCAAAGCTTGGTTCGCATTAAATTAATCTCTAAAGAATTAGGCTTAGGCGATCCAGATGGTTTCTTGTTTATCATGAGTGTTGGTTACAACTTGGCTGGCATTAAGAGTCCAATGGTTGATAAATTCATCAACACAATGCGTAGCGCATCTCAATCTCCTATGTGGGATGAATGCAAACAATGGTGTCTTGACCATGTAGATGAATTTGAACATATCGATGCTGATTTCATCAACTCCATTAGCGATGAACTTTGCCAAGCAATCACATTGTCTACAATGCACGGTTGCCCAGCTGAAGAAATAGAATCCATTTGTTCTTACCTAATCAGTGAAAAAGGCCTTCACTTATACTTGAAATGCAACCCTACATTGTTAGGTCCAAAACGCATTAGAGAGTTGTTAGATAACGCTGGCTTTGAATATATTGACTTTGAAGATCATCAATTCGAAGTTGACCTTCAATTCGATAAAGCTGTTCCAATGTTAGAACGTCTTATCGCTCTTGGTGAAAAACACAACAAGATCTTTGGCGTTAAATTGACAAATACATTCCCTGTACAAATTCATAACAATGAATTGCCAGGCGAGCAAATGTACATGTCTGGTAAATCCTTGTTACCTGTAACAATTGGTGTAGCTGAGCTATTAAGTGCTCAATTCGGTGAACGTTTACCAATGTCTTACAGCGGTGGTGCTGTAAAACAAAATATTAAAGCTATCTTTGATTGTGGTATCTGGCCTGTAACAGTATGTACAATTCTTCTACAAGGCGAAGGTTACAATACTTTCAAAGCTTTGGCAGATGAAGTTGAATCTACTGATTACAACGCTGCATTAAAAGTTCATAAAGAACTTATCGCAGCACTTGCTAAAGACATCGCTGAAAATAAAGTATTCAAGAAAAGCGATGCAATGAAGAAAAAACGTGAAGCAATGCCATCCTTCCCTGGTACACGTAGCTCTGACTACCACTGCCGCGTAGTGTGTGGTGCTTGCGTTCGCGTATGTCCTAACAGATGTAATGAAGTCGTTACTGTAAATGATGCTAAATTGATCGTCCATGTAGATCAAAGCTGTAATGAGTGTGGTAACTGTGCATGTCATTGCGTAGAACCTTGTCAACCATACAAGGATCGCATTACATTCTTCCACAATGCTGAAGCTTTAGCAGATAGTACAAATGATGGTTTCTACATCACAGGCACTAGCTGTGGCTACCGCTTCAAAGGTGAAGAAGCCGTATGTGACATTGATGCATTACCTGAAGAATTGAAAGGAGTTGTACATGCCTTCTGTAAAGAGCATGTGTACTATGTATCATGATTATCATACAACAAGGGGAATTGGTCTTAACTGATCGAATCCTTACCGGAGATTTATTAATTGATGGCGACAAAATTGTCGCCATCGATGAACACGTTCCTGTTCCAGAAGGAGCTAAAGTAATTGATGCAAAAGGTTGCTATGTATTCCCGGGATTTATAGATCCTCATACACACTTCCAAATGACTAATGCTTTAGCATCTACTGCGGATGATTTTGATAGTGGCACAAAGGCTGCTATCCTTGGCGGGACTACTTCAATTATCAATTTTGCTTCTCCTGAGGAAGGCTCCCTTTGTAAAGGCTTAGAGGTTCATAAGGAGCGTGCCGCAGGGCATTGCTCCTGTGACTACAAATTCCATATGGAACTTGTAGAAATGAATGATACTGTGGCCAGTGAAATCCCAAAAGTGGTTGAAGCTGGTGTATCATCCTTTAAGGTATATTTAGCTTATGGCTTCCGTTTAACAGATCGAGAAATTTATGATGCTATAGAGGCAATCAAACCTACAGGAGCTCTCGTTGGAGCACACTGTGAAAATGGTGATCTTATTGATGCGCTCGTAGCTAATAAACGTAAATGTGGTGAATTAGGTGTAAGCAATCATCCCCTCACAAGACCTGCCATGATTGAATCGGAAGCGATTAAGCGCTTTAGTACAATTGGTGCTGCATTAGAATATCCTGTACATATTGTTCATGTAAGTTCTAAAGAGGGCCTTGAAGAGGTTATTCGAGAACGGAACCTAGGGCATAAAGTGACTTGTGAAACATGTCCACAATATTTAGTGCTCGATGAATCACGATATAATTTGCCTGATTTTGAAGGTATTAAATATGTGATGAGCCCGCCGCTGAGAACAATTCAGGATCGAAATGGCAATAAAGGATGCTTTAGTAAATGGCATATTCCAAACGATTGGGTCTGATCATTGTAGCTTTACTTTTTGATGATCGAAAAGCTAAAAAAAGTAGACATGATTTTACTCGTATACCTGGTGGTATTCCAGGTGCGGAGGAACGAGGAATCATAGCTTATGATGTGTTGGTAAATCAATGCAATATGAGCGTTGTAGATTTTTATGAAATTAGTTAGTGAAAAATCCTGCAAAAGCTTTACGGTATGTATCCAAAGAAGGGCACGTTAGCCGTTGGTAGCGATGGGGATATTACAATTGTTGATAAGCGCATTGAGCATGTGCTTTCGAAAGAGTCCGCCCATACAAAGGCAGACTATATACCTTATGAGGGCATATCTGTAACAGGTAAAGTTCGAGATGTTATCCTTAGAGGTAACCATGTGGTACAAGATGGATCCTTAACAGAATCATATCTTGGTGAATGTATTCCTTAATGAGAGGAGGGCTATATATGTACCGCTTTCAAGTGAATGGCACCCAACATGAGGTTCAAGAGGATCAACGTTTAATTGATTTCTTGAGAGCCGATTTGAAATTAACGGGCACTAAAGAAGGTTGTAGTGCTGGTGCTTGTGGTACGTGTACAGTAATTATAGACGGAAAAAAAGCAAAGGCTTGTGTAACTAAATTATCCCAATTAGATGGTAAATCAGTTGTAACGATTGAAGGACTATCTGAACGGGAAAAAGCGGTATACACCTATGCTTTTGGTGAATGCGGAGCGGTGCAGTGTGGTTTCTGTATCCCAGGTATGATTATTAGTGCAAAAGTTTTGATTGATGAAAATAATGACCCTACACCTGATGATGTAAAAAAAGCTATTTTAGGCAACATTTGTCGTTGTACAGGATATGTCAAAATTGAAGAAGGCATTATGCTAGCAGCAAAAATGTTCCGTGAAAACTTACCAGTTCCTGAAAAGGATACAACTGGTAATGTAGGTGCTCGTTTACACCGTGTAGATGCGGAGGAAAAAGCATTAGGTACTGGACAATACGCTGATGATATACATATGGATGGCATGATTTATGCTAAAGCATTGCGCTCTAAATATCCTCGCGCTAGAGTTGATCGCGTTGATGTGTCTAAAGCACTTGCACATCCTAAATGTGTAACGGCTTTAACTGCAAAAGATGTTCCATTCAATAAGACTGGTCACTTGGTACCAGACTGGGATGTGCTCATAGCAGAAGGCGATAACACTCGTTATGTAGGTGATGCTATTGCACTAGTAGCGACAACTGAGAAAAAATACTTAGACGAAGTTCTTGCTCTCGTTGAAGTTGATTATACTGAGTTAGAGCCTGTAGTAGACCCATTAGAAGCATTGAAGCCAGATGCACCTCAATTACATCCAAATGGAAATGTATTGTCTCGTCAAACATTATCTCGTGGTGATGTAGATAAGGCTATTGCAGAGGCTGCATTTGTTGTTACAAATCACTATTCCACACCTCAAACAGACCATGCGTTCATGGAGCCAGAATGTGCTGTAGCATATCGTGAAGGCGATGTAATTCATTTACATTCCGGTAGCCAAAACGTATATGATGATCGCCATGAAGTATCTCGTATGCTTGGCATTCTGAAGAATCTGTAAAAGTTCATAGCATGCTCGTAGGTGGCGGCTTTGGTGGTAAAGAGGACATGAGTGTACAACATCATGCTTCTCTTGTAGCTTGGCTCACAGGTAAACCAACTAAGGTTCTATTCTCTCGTCAAGAAAGTCTTAATATTCACCCTAAACGACATGCGATGGAAATGGATATTACTACTGCTTGTGACGCAGAAGGCAACTTGGTAGCAAGTAAGGTAAACATCGTATCTAACTGTGGGGCATATGCATCCTTAGGTGGTCCTGTACTTCAACGTGCAGGTACACACTCTTGTGGTCCTTACAAATTTGATAACTTTGCCTTTGATGGTGTTTGTGTTTACACAAATACTGTTCCTGGTGGTGCATTCCGCGGGTTCGGCGTAACACAAACTATCTTTGGTCAAGAACAAAACATTGATGAATTAGCTGCATTGGTAGGCATGGATCCTTGGGAGTTCCGTTATAAAAACGTTGTTCGCCCTGGTGACTCCTTACCAAATGGCCAAATTTGCTCCGAAGAAACTGCATTAGCAGAATGTTTGGAAGCAGTAAAAGATGCATACTACGCATCTGACCGTACAGGTCTTGCAGTATGTTTGAAAAATAGTGGTATCGGTGTAGGTTTACCTGATACTGGCCGCGTTATTTTAGAAGTACGTGACGGCAAAGTTCGCATCCGTACTGGCGCAGCTTGTATTGGTCAAGGTATGGCTACTATGGCTACTCAAGTACTTTGTGAAACAACTGGTTTAACAGCTGATAAAGTATTTGTAGAGCGCCCTGATACAGTGCGTACTCCAGACTCTGGTACAACTACTGCATCTCGTCAAACAGTGTTCACTGGTGAAGCAACGCGTAAAAGCAAGTCTTCGCTTGAAAGAAATGTTAGAAACTAAGACATTAGAAGAACTGAATGGTGTAGAAATTTATGAAGAGTTCCTTGGTGAAACAGATCCATTCAACTCTGATAAACCACATCCGAAAAATCACGTTGCCTATGGTTATGGCGCATGTGTAGCAACAATTGGTGAAGATAATAAAATTGCTGATTTACATGTAGCATACGACGTAGGTCGCGTAGTTAACCCTCAATCTTGTGCTGGTCAAGCTGAAGGCGGCGCTATCATGGGTATGGGCTTTGCTGTAACAGAAGACTTCCCTTATAAAGATGGCTATGTAACAGCTAAATACGGCACTCTAGGTCTTCTTAGAGCGACACAATGTCCGCCAATTCATGTAAGCCTTATTGAAAAAGGGACACCGGAACAATATGCATATGGCGCTAAGGGTATTGGCGAAATCTCTAGTATCCCTATTGCACCAGCTATTGCAAATGCATATCGTCGTATCGACGGAGAACCACGTAGGTCCTTGCCGATTCAACATACAGGTTATAAAAAATAGAATATTTGCTTAATGGGTAGGGGCTACGGCCCCTGTCCATCAAGGTTCCCACGTGAAGTCTATGAGATTTTTAAACTCTATCATGTACGATAGTATGACTATATTATTTACTAGTAACTAAAACGTAAGATATGAGGTGATTCTTATGAGTAAAGCTATATCTGGCGTCGACCATGTAGATGGTATGCTGCCAATCCCGCAATTGTTTGCTTATGGCTTACAGCACGTACTAGCTATGTACGCAGGTGCAGTAGCGGTACCAATCATCATCGCACAAGCGATGAACTTACCTATTGAAGACTTAATTCGTTTGATTACGGCCGACTTGTTCACATGTGGTGTTGCTACATTGATTCAAACATTAGGCTTTGGTCCTATCGGTGGTCGTATTCCTCTTATTCAAGGTGTAACATTTGCTTCTGTAGTCCAATGATTATGATTGGTCAGCAGCATGATATTACAACTATCTACGGTGCGATTATCGTAGCCGGTATCTTTACATTCCTGGTAGCACCATTCTTTAGTCGCTTAATCCGTCTATTCCCACCTGTAGTAACAGGCACTATCATTACTATTATTGGTATCAACTTGATGCCAGTAGCAGTTAAATGGATGGGCGGCGGTGCAGGCAGTCCAAACTTTGGTGATCCGCTTAACATTGCTCTTGGTGTAGCTACATTTGTTATTGTTATTATAACCTATCGATTTGGTAAAGGATTTATTGGTAATCTAGCAATCTTAGTAGGTCTTATCCTCGGTACTGCTCTTGCTATGCTTTGTGGTGTTACTGACTTCTCCGAAGTAGGTCGTTCTCAATGGGTATCCATTGTAACACCGTTATATTTTGGTCTTCCAACCTTTGACTTTGCTTCTATCATTTCTATGATCATTGTAATGCTCGTAGTTATGGTTGAAACAACTGGTGACAGTATCGCAGTAGGCGAAATCGTTGATAAACCTATCGGTCAAAAAGAGTTGGCTGCAGTACTTCGTGCTGATGGCTTATCTACTCTTATCGGTGGTATTCTTAACAGCTTCCCTTACACAGCGTTCGCTCAAAACGTTGGTCTTATCGCTGTAACACGTGTTAAGAGCCGCTTCGTTGTAGCAGCATCTGGTGTTATTCTTATTTTATTAGGTCTTTTCCCTAAATTAGCTGCTATCGTAGCTTGTATCCCAAATGCCGTTTTAGGCGGTGCAGGTATCGCAATGTTTGGTATGATTATTGCCAGCGGTATCCGTTCCCTTGGTAAAGTTAGCTTTGATGGTAACTACAACTTGATGTTAGTAGCAATCAGTATTGGTGTATCCATGATTCCTCTAGCTGCGCCTAACTTCTACGCTCATTTCCCAGATTGGGCTCAAATTCTTTTGAAATCTGGTATCACAGCTGGTAGTATCATTGCCGTTCTTCTAAACGTTGTATTCAATGGCTTTGGTTACAAAACTGTTAACGAACCTAATCGTGCAATACATAAATACCGTCACTTCACACGATTCAAAGGCTATCCTAAACATTTCTATCAATAATATATAGTTAGACGAGTTTATTCTCATACGATTACATGTATTGTCTTTCACAATAGAAACCTTGTTTGTATAGGTAAAACATCTATATACATGTTTTCGATTTTAAAAGGGCTCACTCTAGTTTTAGAGTGAGGCCTTTTTTGTATGGAATCGAGTACTACTTTGGTATATAATTAAATAATATTATTGCAAAGGAGAAGCATTATGAAAGACGAGCGATTTATAGTTACGTATCGAATACAAGCAGGTTCATATGAAGAAGCAAAAGCAATTGCTTGGGCTGTTCAAGTAGAACAAACCATAGAGTTCCCTTATGAGTTTATTACTGATTCGTATATTAAAGAAAATATCACTGGTCGGTTAGAGAGTCTTGAGCCTATGGGACAAGGTTCTGCATATATTAATGTCGGTGTCATGCCAAATGCTGTAATCGATATATCTCGTTATTATGTGGCTCGTATTTCATATCTTGTAGATACTACTGCCTTAGAAGCAACGCAATTTTTAAATGTTGTTTTTGGAAATTCATCCTTACAACCTCATATTTGGGTGGTTGATGTTGAATTATGCCCAACTCTTTTTGATGTGTTTACTGGGACCACAGTTTTGGTTTGCATGGGCTTCGTGAATTAGTGGAAACACCAACGCGTCCTATGATTCAAGCCGTTGTAAAACCTATGGGGACACCTAATGAAGAGTTAGCTCGTATGTGTGGTGCTTATACACGTGGCGGGGCAGATGTTATTAAGGATGACCATGGTATCTCTAACCAGTCGTTCTCTCAATTTAAAGATCGGGTAAAGCGATGTGCTGCTATAGTACGTGAAATGAATGATAAACACGGCAGACATACCTTATATGCAGCTAATGTGTCTGGCGATGGTACAGACGTAATAGAACGGGCTTATTTTGCTAAGGAAGCTGGCGCAACGGCTCTTATGGTTGCCTCAGGGCTCGTTGGGTTTGGTTGGCTACATAAACTAGCTAGTGATGAAAAATTACGATTGCCCATTATACACCATCCCGCTTATTCAGGCGGATTTCGTAAGTCCTGGCACATCTGGTATAGCTGATTATCTACAATTAGGCTTGTTGCCTCGTATCTTTTGGGGCTGATATGTCAATCTTTGTATCCTATGGTGGACGTTTTACTTTTACTGAGGAACAGTGTAAGCGGATATCCGACTATATTAAACAACCGATAGCCTTGATGAAGGCTGCGTGTCCAGCACCTGGTGGTGGTGTAACAGATGTACGATTGAATGAACTTGTTAAGTTATACGGCAATGATACAATGTTCCTCGTTGGGGGCGATATGTTCCGTAGAGGTCCGGATATCGAGTCTAATATGGCTTACTTTGTAGAGCGTTTGACTGACTTATCTGAAAGCAAGTAATGATAGTTTACGGTTACATAAGTTAATACAATAGTTATATTGAATAACTAAGTCACTGACTTTCACAAAAATATGTAAAGAATTATAATTAAGTATATGGAGTGTTTTGATGAGTGAATCCTCACCGTTGGAGGTCCATGTCCTTGCTAGTGGTAGTAAGGGCAATTGTACAGTAATAAAAAAAGGGAACTCCGTCATATTGCACGATGTAGGCATTAGCTGTCGACGCATCGTAAATGGATTAAAAGAATTGCATATCGATATGGCACAGGTAGAGGGCATATTTATCAGTCATGAGCATAGTGATCATATTGCAGGGCTACAACAACTGTTGAAACGCTTTGATATTCCTGTGTATACGAAACAGGGAACGTGGCGTGAAATACAAGATAAGCTCGTCGTACCAAAGAATCAATTAATTGAACTGACCAAAGGTAGTCTAACATTGGGGAATCTGATTGTAGAACCTTTTGCAGTGAGTCATGATGCAGCAGATCCAATCGGAATAAATGTATTTTCTGGAAACGACAAGGCTACAGTCGTGACCGATACGGGTATCATTTCTGATGATATATTACATAGACTGGATGATAGTACGTTGCTAGTACTAGAGGCTAATTACGATCCTCATATGTTGCGCTTTGGACCGTATCAACCTTTTTTGAAACAACGGGTGGCCAGTGATGAAGGCCATTTAAGTAATGAAATGGCAGCTCAAGCCTTGCTTATGATGAAGAGGCCTGACTTTATGCAAGTTATTCTAGCTCATCGCTCTGAAAAATAATAATAATGCCGTCCTTGTTACTCAAACAATTGGGAAAAATGCTCGTAGATGGTGGCGTACGTATTGGACCGGAAATGAAATTACAACATGGTCAGCCTAATGAAATTGTGTCTATGCAATCAATAAAGAGGTAGAAAATGAGATTTTATGTAGTTTGTATCGGAAAGTTAAAAGATGCTTATCTGCGGGATGGTGTTGCGGAATTCGTAAAGCGCATGCGGCCTTATGGTGGCATTACCATTACTGAATTAAATGAAAGTAAAATTGGAGATAAACCAAGTGATGCGATCGTAAAACAAGTCGTTATAGAAGAGGGGGAACGTTTATTAAAAAATGTTCCTAAGAATGCTTATACAGTGTTACTCGATGTGTACGGTAAAACGATGTCCTCGGAAGACTTAGCAAAGACTGTAGCAAAATTAGAGGTGGATGGCGTTAGTGATATGGCGTTCATCGTTGGCGGTGCTTTTGGGGTAAGTGATGAACTACGTAGGTCAGTAAATTATAAATTATCCTTTAGCCCAATGACCTTTACCCATCAAATGGTACGCTTATTACTAGTAGAGCAAATTTATAGAGCCTCTAAGATTAATCGTAACGAACCATATCATTGGTAATAGACTTATAAATTATTTATATAATATTCTTATAAAAAAGGAGTTTTATTATGCTATGTCGAATAGTATAATAAAGCAAGATGTATTTGTAAGGAGGAATTCACTATGAAAATTCAAGAAGTAATGAATAAATACCCTGTTACTGTTGGCAAGGATGCGCCGATTTCTGATGTGGCTGACTTATTGGTAAAATATAATTTAACAGCTGTTTCCGTAGTGGATGACAACAATAAATTATTAGGTATTATTTCTGAAGGTGATTTGCTTTATAAAAAAGTTCGCCCTCATGTACCTCACTATGTAAATGTGTTGGGCGCTAGTATTTATTACAATGGCATTGGCGAATATAATGCGCAATTCAAAAAATTGTTAGCATCTCACGTTCATGAGTTGATGACTGACGAAGTCATTACAACTACACCGGATAAAGATGTAGAGGAAATTGTATCTGTTATGCTTGATCAACATTTGAAAAATGTTCCTGTTGTAGATAAGGACTACCATTTGATTGGTATCTTGTCTCGTCGTGACATTATCAAATTGATTGCTAAAGATAACTAATTCGCATAATTATGTAGAACATAGAAAGACCACCCATTTCGGGGTGGTCTTTTAGTGTAAATTGAGAAGAATTGCATTGACTTTGCATTTATGTTATTATTAGGAGTGCATAATATACTACAGAAATTTGGGCGTATTGCCCTTCGAGGAGGACATATTTTAAATGAAAGCAACTGTAAATCCTGTTGATCAACACGTAGTAACGTTAACTATTGAAGTACCTGCAGCAGAAGTAGATAAAGGCATTAAGCAAGCTGTAAAACGCATTGCAAGTCAAGTAAACATTCCTGGCTTCCGTAAAGGTCATGCGCCTCGCCGTATTTTGGAAATGAACTTCGGCAAAGACGCTATCATGGAAGAAGCATTCGAAGTATTGGCTAGCCAAAACTACAGTGCTGCACTTCGTGAAAACGATATCGTTCCTGTATCTGAACCAGAAATCGAACGCGAACAATTCGAAGAAGGTAAAGACTTGATTTTCAAAGCTACTGTAACTAAACGCCCTGAAGTTAAACTTGGCGACTACAAAGGCTTAGAAGCTGAAAAACAAGATGCTACAGTAACTGATGAACAAATCGAAGAACAATTGAACAACATCCGTGAACAACAAGCAAAAATGGTTGTTGCTGAAGAAGGCGCTACAATTCAAAAAGACGACTTCGCAGTAATCGACTTCGCTGGTTCCGTTGATGGCAAACCATTCGATGGTGGTGAAGGTAAATCCTACCCATTGCAAATCGGTTCTGGTAGCTTCATTCCTGGCTTCGAAGATCAATTGATCGGCGCTAAAGCTGGCGATGATGTAACTGTAAAAGTAACATTCCCTGAAGACTACTTCGTAGCAGAACTTGCTGGTAAAGAAGCAGAATTCAAAACACATATCCATGACATTAAACGTAAAGAGTTGCCTGAATTGAACGACGAGTTCGCAAAAGAAGCAAGCTCTTACGAAACTATTGAAGAATTGAAAAAAGATCTTCGCGCTAAAATGGAAGAAGAAGCTTCCCGTCGCGCAATCGATACTTACAATGCTGACTTGATTCAAACAGCTGTTAAAAATGCAACTGTAGAAATCCCAGAAGTAATGATCGAAGATCGTGTAGAACAAATGATTCAAGAATTGGCTATGAACATGGAAGGCCGTGGCTTGAAACTTGATGACTACTTGAAATTCTCCAACAAAACTATCGAAGATTTACGTTCTGAATACAAAGATTCCGCAGCTGAAAACGTACGAGCTGATTTAGTATTAGACGCTATCGCAACTGCTGAAGGTATCGAAGTAACTCCAGATGATATGAACCGTGAAATCTTCATTATGGCTCAAAACTTTGGGGCAAGATCCTAAAGAAGTTTGGGATATTATTGCAAAAGAAGGTCGTGTAGCTATGTTGGCAGGCTCTGTAGCTCGCAAAAAAGCAGCTCGATTCATTATTGATAATGCAAAAGGCGCTGAAGCGGCTAAATAATAGTTTGCTCAACTAGGTACATGAAAAGGTGAATATATGTATGTACCAATCGTAGTTGAACAAAGTGAACGCGGCGAGCGTTCCTATGATATATACTCTCGCTTGTTAAAGGACCGCATTATCTTCCTAGGTGGACCTATTGATGATAATGTAGCAAATGCGGTTATTGCGCAAATGTTATTCCTAGAAGCAGAGGATCCTGATAAGGATATCCATTTGTACATTAATAGCCCCGGTGGTGTTGTAACTGCCGGCATGGCTATTTATGATACGATGCAATATATTAAACCAGATGTGTCTACCATTTGTGTAGGCTCTGCAGCGAGCATGGGGGCAGTGCTTTTAACAGCAGGTGCCAAGGGCAAACGTTATGCGTTGCCTCATGCACGCGTTATGATTCACCAACCATTAGTGGTGTTCAAGGGCAAGCATCTGAAATTGAAATCCATGCCCGTGAGATTCTTCGTATGCGTGAAGAATTAAATGGTATCTTAGCTTCTCGCAGTGGACAAGATATTGAGGTTGTAGCGCGCGATACAGATCGCGATAACTTCATGAGTGCTCAGGATGCCGTTGAATACGGCTTAATTGATGAGGTGCTCACAAGAGAACCTGTAGAAAGCAAGTAATGGAGGCGCCCATTGGCAAAAGATAAAGACACTATGCGCTGCAGTTTTTGTGGACGCACAAGCGAAGAAGTCCGCAAATTAGTAGCGGGTCCTAACGTATATATTTGTGATGAATGCGTTGAAGTATGTGAACGTATTATTGCTGATGAGTTAGGTGACGTAGAGACGGACGACTTCAACTTAAAAGAATTGCCAACGCCGAGAGAAATTAAAGCTCATCTTGACGAATATGTTATTGGTCAAGATGATGCTAAAATCTCTTTAGCTGTGGCTGTATATAATCACTACAAACGTTTACAAACAGATAATGTAGTTGATGATGTAGAATTACAAAAGGCTAATGTTTTATTCATTGGTCCTACTGGTAGTGGTAAAACACTATTGGCTCAAACCTTAGCGAAAATGCTAGAAGTACCATTTGCTATTGCAGATGCTACAAGCTTAACTGAAGCTGGTTATGTAGGGGAAGATGTGGAAAATATCTTGCTCAAAATTATCCAAGCTGCAGATTATGATATAGCTCGGGCTGAACGTGGCATTATTTATATCGATGAAATTGATAAGATTGCTCGTAAGTCTGAGAACCCTTCCATTACACGTGATGTGTCTGGTGAAGGCGTACAACAAGCATTGCTTAAAATCTTAGAAGGTACCGTAGCTTCTGTTCCGCCTCAAGGTGGTAGAAAGCATCCAAATCAAGAAATGCTTCAAATTGATACTACAAATATTCTCTTTATTTGTGGTGGTGCATTTGATGGTATGGACAAGGTTATTACTAAGCGTACCGCTAAGAAAACCCTTGGTTTTGGTGCAGATGTTCAACGTAAAGAAGAACGTAATGTATCGGCTATCTTAAAGGATGTTGTACCTGAAGATTTATTGAAGTTTGGCTTAATCCCTGAGTTCATTGGCCGTTTGCCAGTAATGGTAACATTAGACCAATTGGATAGAGATGCATTAATCCAAATTTTGACAAAGCCTAAAAATGCATTAACAAAACAATATGAAAAAATTCTATCCCTTGATGGTGTAGAATTAACTTTCACTGAAGATGCATTAGAAGAAATCGCTGATGAAGCATTACAGCGAAAAACAGGTGCTCGTGGTTTGCGTGCTATCATTGAAAGGTGATGAAACACGTTATGTTTGAAGTTCCTTCCATGCCGGAAGTAACTAAGTGCATAGTTAATCGTGAATCCGTGTTGAGCACAGGTGAACCTATACTCAAAAATGAGGCAGACCAAGACATCCAGTTGAAATCGTAATTCGAAGAAACTCATTTCTGTGTAGGAATGAGTTTCTTTTCATAATATAAATACCTGGAGGAAGTATGAATTTACTCGAAATTGGGATTCCAACTGTACCCCTTAGAGGCATGGTTGTATACCCGAATATCGTGATTCACCTCGATATCGGTCGAGACAAATCCATTAAAGCGGTAGAAGCCGCAATGAACGAGGATCGCATTTTAGCAGTTGTCAGCCAAAAGGATGATGCTGTTGATTCGCCAACTGTTCATGACTTAGCCCAAATGGGTACATTAGTAAAAATTAAGCAAATGTTACGCTTACCAGGTGGTATTGTACGTGTTCTTGTAGAGGGCATTACACGTATTCGCGTAATGAATATAACAAGTATGGATCCGTACTATGTAGGGGACTACGAACGTGTAGCCTCCGAATTTGAAGACGATGTTGAGTTAGAAGCCTATCGTCGTTTAGTGCAATCTAAGTTTGGCGAATGGGCTGAAGAGGCTAAATCTGTTACGGATGAAGGCGTAACACGGGTTATGGAATTACGTGACCCTTGTGAATTAGCTGACCAAGTTGCGTTCTTGTTGCCTATTAATAATACTAAACGCCAAGAGTTACTTGAAGAGTTATCCGTAGCTCGTCGTTTAAATATGATCGTAGGCATCTTGAATATGGAATTACAAATTTCTGATTTGGAAAATTCCATTAATAATCAAGTTCGTCAATCTATGGAAAAAGCGCAAAAAGAATATTTCTTGCGTGAAAAAATTCGAGTTATCCACGATGAGTTGGGTGACAAAGGAGATCCAGAGGAAGAAGCAGAAGAGTTACGTGTTAAATTGAAAGCACTCAACCTTAGCGAAGATGTACATGAACGTATCGATAAAGAAATCTCTCGTTATAGTCGTATGCCTCAATTGATGCCAGAAGCAACTATTTTGCGCAATTACCTAGATTGGGTGTTGGCGTTACCTTGGAACGAATTGACTGAGGATCGCTTAGATATCAAAGAAGCTCATGATATGCTTGAGGCTGATCATTATGGCCTTGAAAAGGTTAAGAAACGCATCCTTGAATTCTTAGCTGTTCGTAAGCTAACTGGTAAGAATAGTGGCTCCATTCTTTGCTTAGTTGGACCACCAGGTGTTGGTAAAACATCCTTGGCTACGTCTATAGCTAAGCAATGAACCGTAAGTTCATCCGTGCATCTTTAGGTGGTGTACGTGATGAAGCTGAAATTCGTGGCCATCGCCGTACGTATATTGGTGCATTGCCTGGTCGTATGATTCAAGGCCTCAAGAATGTAGGCACTAAGAACCCTGTGTTCTTATTGGATGAAATTGATAAACTTGCATCTGATTATAAAGGCGATCCATCCTCTGCATTGTTAGAGGTATTGGACCCTGAACAAAATAGCACATTTAGTGATCACTTATTGAAGTACCATTTGATTTCTCCGAAGTATTCTGGATTACAACGGCTAACGTTGCATCCAATATACCTGGGCCATTGTTAGATCGTATGGAAATTATCGAACTGTCTAGCTATATGGAACAAGAAAAATTAGAAATTGCTAAGCGCTATTTAGTACCTAAACAAATCAAGAAAAATGGCCTTGAAGATTACAAGGTTAAATTATCTGATGCAGTGTTGAAAAAGGTAGTTTCCGAATATACTCGTGAAGCGGGTGTTCGTACCTTAGAAAAAACGATTGCTAAGATTTGTCGTAAGATTGCTTATAAAGTCGTTGAAGAAGGTGGGAGATGCACCGAAAGTAACGACAAAAAATCTTCACGAATTCTTGGGTGCACCAATTTTTGTTGACCAAGAGCGCGAAAAGAAACCGCAAATTGGCTATGTAAATGGTCTAGCTTGGACTTCTGTAGGTGGCGTTGTATTGCCATGCGAAGCAACAACTATGAACGGTACAGGTAAACTTGCATTAACGGGTAGCTTAGGTAAGGTTATGCAAGAGTCTGGTCAAGCTGCAATGAGCTATATTCGCCACAATGCAAAAGCCTTAAAAATCGAAGATGATTTCTATAAGAAACTCGATATTCACGTTCACTTGCCTGAAGGTGCGACACCTAAGGATGGCCCTTCTGCAGGTATTACAATGACATTGGCGATGGTATCTATTTTAACAAACCGCAAGGTTCGTTCAGATATTGCCATGACTGGTGAAATTACATTGCGTGGCCGTGTACTACCAATCGGCGGTTTAAAAGAAAAGTTATTAGCAGCCTTGTCTAATGGTATTAAAGAAGTATTGATTCCTAAAGGTAATGAAAAGGATATTGCAGAATTACCTGATATTGTAAAAGAAGGACTCATTATTACGCCAGTTAAGACAATGGATGAAGTATTAGCAAAGGCACTTGTGTAATGCAAAAAAAGAAAAAATCCACTAAACAAATGGGCCCAAAACCACAATATACACGAAAAGAGCCGAAGGGGCCTCGTATTATAGCAGCAAAATATAATACTTCCTGTGTTAAGGCTGATCAATATCCTGAAGGGGATACTGTAGAAATAGCCTTCATCGGACGCTCTAATGTGGGCAAATCTTCGTTGATTAACTCGTTATGTAATTATCGTGGGTTAGCTCTCGTTAGTGGCCAACCAGGTAAGACTAAGACAATTAACTACTTTGATATTGAATCAAAAGAGGATATTTCTGAAACAGAGGAACGCAGATATAACTGGTTTCTCGTAGACCTTCCTGGTTATGGTTTTGCAAAGACAAATAAGGGAAACCGCAACTTGTGGTCTTCCTTTATTGCCGATTATATTTTACATTCTGAACGATTGATGTTGTTGTGCTTACTTATCGATGGCCGTCATCCAGAGATGCCTATCGATAAGGTGGCCTATGATTGGCTTATTGAGGCTGGTGTACCATTACAAATTGTAGTTACTAAAGCTGACAAACTAACGGCTAAAGAGAAGTCTGCGAACTTGGCTAAAATTAAGGAAATGTATCCAACGAATACACCGCCTATTTTATATAGCTCCTTAAAACACACAGGACGTGAACTTTTACAACAACGCATCAATAAAGTTCTAGTAGGAGATGAAGCATGAGTCAAACCAATGAATTAGAGATTATGGAACGCATTGCTCTAGATTTAGAGGGTGTGGAAGAGTCTCTTGCATCATCTTTTAATACAGGTGCAGAAGACTTTAATGCACTGATTCGACCATTATCTGCTGCAGGTGGCAAGCGCTTGCGCGCGCAATTATGTTTATTGATTGCTAATGCAGGTACATCTGTAGAACGTCAGCGTATTAGAATTGCTGAAGCCGTAGAGATGCTTCATTTAGCGACTTTGATTCACGATGATGTGTTAGATCAAGCAGAGATTCGTCGAGGCGAAGAAACGATACATATGCATAAAGGAAATAAGGTAGCTATTCTTAGTGGTGATTACTTGTTTGCTAAAGCATTCCAAATTGTATCTGAAATGCCTAATATGAAATATTTGCAGATTTTTTCTCATATCATTACTTGTCTTGTGGAAGGCGAGTTTATGCAGATGGAAGATGTGTATCGTATCGATCAAGGTATTGAACGGTATATGACTAAGACCCAAAAGAAAACAGCTGACTTTATGGAAGGCTGTATGGAATTGGGGGGCCTATTAGGGGGCTGGAGCGAATCTGAAATCGTTGAGTTGAAAAAATATGGTCATGCTCTGGGCATGGCATTCCAAATTACTGATGATATTATGGATTATCGTGAAACAACAGAGACGACTGGTAAACCCGTAGGAAATGATCTTCGCGAAGGTTTATTGACATATCCGTTGTTAAGTATCGTTAATGATGACAATAAAGATAAATTGCTTGAGGATATTAAAGCCTTGAATAATGGCGGCGATGAGCAGGCTATTATCGACTATGTTATCGGTCAAGGCGGCATTGATAATACATTAGCTGTAGCTGATCAATATTGCAAAGATGCTTTGGCAGCACTCGATGCTGTCCGTGATTTCCCAGGCAAGGAATTCCTTGTGATGGCGGTAGAGAATTTAGCTGATAGAAAGGTATAATATGGAACCATTCGAACCAAAAGCGGACTTCGAATATCCCATACAAAAACCTTCTTTTGATAGTGTAGTTCGTCAAAAGCGTCGCGAAGCCAAATTAAAGGCTGAACAAGAACAGTATAAGGTGGTAAGACAACAGGTTCCTGAGGAACCGGAGAACGAGGCAATTTATACTGAGATGGAACAGAAAATGATGGACGAGGCGAGGGAAATATCCCTTGTAGGCCATCTATCTGAATTGCGAAAGCGCCTTATTATAATGGCTGTTGCAGTAGTCATAGGAACATGTATTTCTTATTATTATGTAGACTTCTTATTGGAAATACTCCTAAGCCAGCTGGTAAGCTCTATTATATGAAACCGACTGAGGCCTTCTTTACCTATATGAAGGTGTCTATAGTAGGTGGTCTTATTATAGGGGCACCTATTATATTGCATCAAATCTGGTTATTTGTTAAGCCTGCCCTTACGGTGCGAGAAAAGCAACTATCCAATTGGATTTTACCAGTTGCTATAGGCTTATTTGGCATAGGTATTGTATTTTCTTATTTCCTTGTACTACCAGCAGCTGTTAAGTTCTTTATGGGCTTTGCTACCGACGAATTACAACCGTTATTTTCCATCGGTCAGTACATGGACTTTGTATTGTCCTTTGTTCTACCCTTTGGATTTATCTTTGAGTTGCCGTTGATTTTAATCATCTTGGGATATTTCAACTTAATTACATCACGTTTTTTAAAAACGAAACGTAAGATATTTATTCTTATATCCTTTATCATAGGTGCTGTCATTTCACCAACACCGGATATGTTCTCTCAAACGATGATTGCATTGCCTATGATATTGCTATATGAAACGAGCCTATTTGTATTGGCTAAGATTATGAAGCGCTAAGGAGTTTATTTAGGAGGAACGATGAAAACCTACGAAAATTTAACCACTTATAACCCCGGTGAAATAGAAGGGAAATGGTATTCATATTGGGAAAACCAAGGATACTTTCACGAAGAAGTAGACACTAATAAAGAACCATTTAGTATCGTGTTGCCGCCTCCTAATGTAACTGGTATGTTGCACATGGGCCATGCTTTAGATAATACATTGCAAGATATCCTTATTCGTTTCAAACGCATGCAAGGCTACAATGTATTGTGGATGCCAGGTACTGACCATGCTGGTATTGCTACACAAATTAAAGTAGAAGAAATGCTCGCTAAAGAAGAAGGCAAATCTCGCTATGATTTAGGCCGTGAAAAATTCGTAGAACGCGTATGGGAATGGAAAAAAGAATATGGCGATACTATTGTAAAACAAATTCGTAGCTTAGGCGCATCTTGTGACTGGTCTCGCGAACGCTTTACATTAGATGAAGGGTACTATCATGCAGTGCGTGAAGTGTTCGTAAAACTTTATGAAAAAGGCTTAATCTACCGCGGTGAACGCATCATCAACTGGTGCCCTCGTTGTGCCACTGCTTTATCTGATGTTGAAGTTGAACATGAAGACGAACATGGCCACTTATGGCATATTAAATATCCTGTAAAAGGTGAAGATAATCGTTTCGTAGTTGTTGCTACCACACGTCCAGAAACAATGTTCGGTGACGTAGCAGTAGCAGTAAATCCTGATGATGATCGTTATAAAGACCTCATGGGCAAAACATTGATTTTACCATTTGTTAATCGCGAAATTCCTGTAATTGCCGATGATTATGTAGATGCTAGCTTCGGTACAGGCTGTGTAAAAATTACACCTGCTCATGACCCTAATGACTTTGAAATGGGCCAACGTCATAATTTGGAATCCATCGTTGTTATGAACAATGATGCAACAATGAATGAAGGTGCTGGCAAATTCAATGGCATGACTCGTGAAGAAGCTCGTAAACAAGTTGTAGCTGAACTCAAAGAACTAGGCTTACTTGAAAAAATCGATGATCATGACCATGCGGTAGGTCATTGCTCTCGTTGTAACACAATTATTGAGCCAATGGTATCTAAACAATGGTTTGTAGATATGAAACCATTGGCAGAACCAGCTCTTAAAGTTGTTAAAGACCACGAAGTAGAGTTCGTTCCTGAACGTTTTACAAAAACATATGTAAACTGGCTTGAAAATATTCGTGACTGGACGATTTCTCGTCAATTATGGTGGGGTCATCGTATTCCTGCATGGTACTGCGATGATTGCGGTGAAACAATCGTTAGTCGTGACGATATTACTGAATGTCCTCATTGCCACGGTCATGTTACACAAGATCCAGACGTTTTAGATACATGGTTCAGTTCTGGCTTGTGGCCATTTGCTACCATGGGCTGGCCTGAGCAAACACCAGAACTTAAACAATGGTATCCAACAAGTGTTCTTGTAACTGGCTACGATATCATCTTCTTCTGGGTAGCTCGTATGATCTTCATGGCTCTTGAGTTCGAACATGAAATTCCATTTAAACATGTATTTATTCATGGTCTAGTTCGCGACAGTCAAGGCCGCAAAATGAGTAAATCCTTGGGCAATGGTATTAATCCTCTTGAAGTTATCGACCAATATGGTGCCGATGCATTGCGCTTTACTCTTGTTACTGGTAACACTCCAGGTAATGATATGCGCTTCTATATGGAACGTGTTGAGGCTAATCGTAACTTTGCCAATAAGATTTGGAATGCATCCAAATTTGTATTGATGAATCTTACAAATTATGATGAAAGCTTCGTTCCAACTGCAGATGATTTGACATTAGCAGATCAATGGATTGTTCAAAAATATAATGAAACAGTACAAAGTGTAACGTCTAATCTCGATAAATTCGAGTTGGGTGAAGCTGCTAGTTCCGTATATGATTTCATTTGGAACACATACTGTGACTGGTATATTGAGTTAGCTAAACCTCGTTTATACAACGATGGTAATGAACGCGATCGTCGTACTGTTCAATATTTACTTGTAACAATCTTGCGTCACATGCTTGAATTGTTACATCCATTTATGCCGTTCGTAACAGAACATATTTGGCAACATTTACCTCATGAAGGGGATAGCATCGTTGTTGCAAAATGGCCTGAAGCATTAAAATTTGATGATCTTGAAGGTGCAGCTCGTCAAATGGAAGTTATGATGGATGCCATCAAAGGTATTCGTAACATGCGTGCGGAAATGAATGTGCCTTTAGGTAAAAAAGCTGAGGTTATCGTAGCGCCAACAGATGAAGCATTAGCTCAAACTGTAGCAGATCATAGCGATTACTTCGTTACATTAGCTTGGGCTGAGAAGGTAACAATTCTTGGTGCCGATGATCCAAAACCAGAAAATGCGACTGTAACAGTTGTAAATGGTATGGAAGTATATCTCTTACTTAAAGACTTGATCGACGGTGAAAAAGAAAGAGAGCGTATTGCAAAGGAAAAAATCCAAATGGAAAAAGAAATTTCCCGTTTGGAAGGCAAATTGTCTAACCAAGGCTTCCTCGCAAAAGCTCCAGAAGCTGTAGTAGCAAAAGAAAAAGAAAAGTTAGAAGAATATAAACAAAAACAACAAGCGTTATTGGAACGTGAAGCGTTCCTTGAAACCTTATAATAGGAGGTTTATATGACATATCAAGAGGCCTTAGCCTATTTAGAACAGGCATCCTCATTCGGTATTAAGCCTGGCCTTGAACGAATTACAGCTCTTATGGAAGCCCTTGGGAATCCACAAGAAGACTATAAGATTGTTCATGTAACAGGCACGAATGGTAAGGGCTCGGTTACCTCATATATTTCCTACGCACTGTTTACAAGTGGACTACGGGTGGGGCGATTTACATCGCCTCACCTTCAATCCTATACGGAGCGAATTCAAATCAATGATGGAAATATAACAGAGGAAGCCTTCGGTAATCTAATTAGTCGTGTAAAAGAGGCAGTTGATACTATCATTACTAACGGAATAGAAGCGCCAACGCAATTTGAAATTTTGACGGCCGCTGCCTTTTTGTTCTTCAAAGAACAAGATGTGGACTATGCGGTGGTGGAAGTTGGCTTAGGTGGATTACTAGATTCTACTAATATCGTGACACCAAAGGTATCGGTTATTACCAATGTAACAATAGACCATCAAAACGTATTGTGGTGATACTATTGAGGAGATTGCGCATCACAAGGCAGGGTATTATTAAATCTAAAATTCCTGTTGTAACGGCTGCACAGGATGCTCCTCTTCGTATTATTGAAGAGGTAGCTAAAGAGAAACATGCTAGAGTGTATGCTTTCAATAAAGACTTTGGTATCGATAGCCGTAGTGCTGTAACTGGTGGCCAAATGATTACGGTTAGTACTAATGATACCGCTCCTGCAATGTTGTTTACGACGATGGCAGGTATCCACCAATCTGTTAATCTTGCGTGTGCATTAATGGCTGTGCGTTTACTGATGAAAGAAGACACTAACATTAGTGAAGAAACGATGCGTGAAGGATTTGCTCGCACTACGTGGGCAGGTCGATTTGAAGTTAAACGAGGCTTAGATCGCACCTTTATCTTTGATGGTGCTCATAATGCGGCAGGTGCTGAATCTTTCAGTATGACCTATGCTGAATTATTTAAGGACACCCCAAAAACGATTGTGATGGCAATTCTTAAAGATAAAAATCAAGATGCTATTATCCGCGAAGTTGTTAAGGCGGGCGATACGGTCCTAGTTGTACCAGCTCCAACAGATAGAACTGAAGTGCCAGAGGTTTTGGTTGAGAAAATACGTCACATCGTTCCAAAAGCTATAGCACAAACAGCAGATTCTGTTGAAGACGCATTGGCTTTAGCCTATAAACATACAAAAGCTGGTGATATTATCACTGTTTGTGGTTCTTTATATATTTTAGGAGATGCTCGTCAGTGGTTTAACCATGAGATGAGTCACTAAGGTGAGCCTATGGAACTCTCACTTATTCCTAATCAGAAGAGAATTACATTCTATATTGAACGTTTAATTTATGGTGTTGTTGTGGCCATGCCTTTGCAACCAATGGTGGGTGATGTGCTCCTTTGGCTAGCGATAGGACTTGCACTATATGATTTAATATCTAGTAAATCTTTGAGCTTACCAACAGGCTATTTATCGTGGTCTGTTATGATCTTTGTGGTATGGACTGGCTTATCTTCTATAGTTTCAGAAAATTGGGATTGGTCAATTCAAAGTTGGTTTTATCAAATTGTGGCCAGTGGCGGTATGTATTATTTAGTTCGTACATACATTCAAACGCCTAAACAGTGGAACTATTTTCTTCGTGCCTTGCTAGGCACTGCAGTTCTAGTGTGTATCATAGGTGCTTATCAATATGTATTTGTTCCTAATATACATATAAAAGAGTGGGTAGATGCAGCACAGTTCCCTAAATTGATGCGTCGCATGTCGTCTACATTACAAAAATCCTAATTTATTGGGCGCCTATCTATTGATGGTACTCAGCGTATGTATCAGTTATATCTTGGTATATATGAAGGAAAAATCGTACGCGCGAAGTTATTTCAATGCTAATTATAGGTAGTATATTATTCTTAACGA
>BNJU01003695.1_pt1 | contig 135679 bp, 274 predicted proteins | sample 8539281 | NCBI WGS metagenome assembly BNJU01 (sample SAMD00202456, study PRJDB9452) | human saliva metagenome | isolation source: human saliva | place: Japan | reverse complement strand
CGACGACTCATTTTCGCAAAGGATGCCGTCATCGATCACGCCCATGGGAAATACGGACGCAAGTACGTCGGGATCATGCCCTCCGGCAAGACAAGCGATCGTGAAATCCGTCTCGCCAGCGGCACTGCTGCAGCGCCTGTTCATGATGGATCCCGGATGAGGTCAAGGACCAAGCTATGGACGCTGACGGCTATTTCAACAGTCTCAAAGAGCTGGGCAAGGCCTCAACTGCAAATGACGATGTGAAGGACTTCATCAGGCGCACTGCCTACCGCGCACGCGTTACATGGGCTCGCCGATGGGCGCATCCTGACGAGCTCACAAGCCGCGTATCGACCACAGGCTCAGGACGCTGAACAAAACAAAGAGACTGGCGTATTCGAAGAGATATCGCGGCAAAAAATACCCTCCAGCGCCTCGCGACGATCTGATCTCTGTCGGCATCGACGTCGCACGTCTCAACGTCATGGTGCTGCTCAGCAGCCCGAAGCTGACGAGCGAGTACATTCAGGCATCAAGCCGCATGGGGCGCTCCTATCGGGGTCGTATTTTGAGTACGCCACAAGAGACGCGACCGCTCGCACTACAGGCTTTTCCGCCTCATGCATCGTTCTATCGCTTCGTCGAGTGCGACGGGAGCCGCCGTTCTCACGCCCGCACGCGCCCGTACGCTGCACTCCGTTATCACGGTAATGCTGCGTCATCAGGATGACCTGTGGGTGATGCCCAGCCATCAGTTCAGCCACGGCGACTATGCTGACGGATCCGCGCATGTGAGGACCGTCACCGACGCGTCGTCGATCAACGCCTGCTCCACGATCTACATGCGGCAGAATTTTGAATGGAACTGCGCGAAATCAGTGTTGCGACGCTGGGAAGAAGCAGTCCACGCCTGCAAGCAGGATGATCCGCCGAGTTACCCTCTGTTTTGGACAAAAATTCATGGGTCGTCGCCACGGATGGCGACCTCCTGAAGACATATGCAGGGAACGGATCAGGCGTTAGACACATATCCATGCGTCATGTCGATACACCGGTCCGCGGAAATGTCGTATGGGAGGAGACAACACCCATGTCACCAGCAGAAATGCCACATATCTTTGCCTCAGCAGACCCACTCCGTCCGCACAGCCTCAGCAGTCCTGCAATACAGCGCAGGCGCGATGGTGGACTTCCGTTCAGACGCTGGTCACGCGCTGCACCAGGCTCTGGGCCAAAACGCAACGCATCTGGTGAGCTGCCAAAGCACTCCATAATGGCTGTTTTGCCCGCCAAACGGAATCGCTGCTACGCGTTTCCCGGAATGGTATTTCTGTCAGGTGCGTACTTCAGCCGTTTCAACAGTGGATCGCACGGTATCGGAAGTCTGCCTCCCCAAACAGCGGGAAAAGATCCCTATGGTGCGTCGTACGATGCCCGTGCCGACAGGATCGCCACTCTGCGCATCGTAACCATCTGCCGTCGGGCATCTGGGTATTTCCTGGGTCAAATGGGTACATGCCATGGCAGAAGCGCCCATCTGCAGTAATCGAACCTCAAGCTAAAGGCAGGGTCATCTGGCAGCGAGGGACTCGGCAGCATCCAGATCACCTGCTCGTGGCGCACAGGCGACACTCAAGGCGCCATGGACGTTCCAGTACTGAGCACTCAAGACAGAGCAGCACGTGCTCGTTCGCTGTGACGGACATCGCACCATGTGGTCAAAGGTCGTACAGCTGCTACCCGCGATGTGCTGTCAGCGGGGCTCCTCCTCAAATCTACTTCCGCTCGTCTATCGCTCTCGTCATCCCGCCAGCGCTGACCGTCTCAACAGGAGATCGGGGAGCCACGAATTCAGGTGCGTCAGGAGCCGACAACAGGGAACCCGAAGATCGCTTGGATTTTTATCAAAAGAGACTCTCAAAATGGGCAGAAAAGTCGCGCTGGAAATCAGCGCAGATGCAAAGCGATGTCGCACAGATCCCAGAGCGGAGGTGGAACTCCTGAGTGACAGCCGCGACCTATGGCGACACTCATCGCCGTGAGGAGTCTGCAGCACTCTCCGCCGCGATGAGCGCACCTCCAACCGGCCACGTCCGCGACTTCGCTGTGAGGAAACGGACATCACCGCCGATCATATCCGCACATCAAGGCGGTCTCTCTCGATCCGACAAACCATCCGCGGTCAATGCGCTTCTCGGATTCTCCCGCATGCCAGCCCGTATCCTCCTCACCGACGCAGGCTTTGTCTCCATCAAAAACCGATCACCAACTGGTATCCGGCCTGCGAAGTACGCGGCGAAGGGATGTCGAGTTCGGTGCCGATGAGATCCGCCGCTGGCTGCAGGAGCATACGAGAGGAGCCGCTCTCTTCCAACGTGCAGAAATACTCCACGCGAAGCGGAAATTCTCTCTCGCTCCTCTCACAGCAGGTATACATCACGCCATCATGCTGCACACCTTGTCCCACCTACTCATCACCCAGCTCAGCTTCTGAGTGCCGGATACAGCGTGGCATCCTCAGTGAGCGCATCTATTTTGTCGGATGCAGAGAATGACGCCGTGTACGGTATTCATCGCCACGGCGAGCGGCGACGCCGAGGGGAACACTGGGCGGACTCGTACGCCAGGGGGCGCGCCGACGCATTCCCGCAGCTCCTGCGCAGAGCGCGTCACCATCTGCCAAGATCTGCTCCAACGACCCGTCTGCGCGATGAGCCACGGACGGGACGGGACTCGCCAACCTCGCTGCCTGCCACGCCTGCGCTCTCCTGCCGGAAACCCGCTGTGAGCGTGGAAACATGCTGCCGGATCGCGGCAATGATCGTCGGCACCTGGCGAGCGCGCGGAAATCGGTTTCTGGAAGGATCTGCGCCCAATCGCCGCCGTCCCGTATCTCACAGGACCGGGAACACGGCAGACACTGCCGCAGATACGCTGCTCGCAGGTAGCACCTCGATCTGGCACGCCCGCATCGCGTTGAGCGCGGTCGTGACTCTCCGGGCGTGACGCCCGCGCAGCGACGGCGTCGACACTGATGCGCTTTTGCGGGTAGAACGCCTTCACGAGGAGGGCGTTCGAGATAACGCAGATATCCGTGCAGAGCCCGACGAACTCGATCGCTCGTAGTCCGCGAGCGCGGCGGGGAGTGCCGTCGCGCCGAACGTGGGCTTTTCGATCACGGCGGCCGCCCGCATCAACGAGGGCGGAGTGCCTCACGATCGCCCAGCCGCCGTACCGCAGATGCGATGCGGGCGAGCAGATGCTCCCCCTCCTGCGTCGCGAATAGTCCGCGCCGTGCGTATCCGCTGAGTAAGACGTGCCGTCCCCGCCGTGCGCGCCGCCGTCAGCTTCTCCACCATGCGCGGCAGCATTGCCTGCGCCTCCGCCGTGCCGAGTCGCCGTCCACGAAGTCGTTCTGCATATCACAACAACGATAGCCTTCTTCATTGCCTGCACCCTCCATTTGGTCGATGCTCCAAAATCTACTCACTGCGTCGCTACCGCGGCTTGTTCAGTCCTCCTGCTCGCATATAGATTTCCCATGGGCCCAGTTTCAAGCAGATCATCAGTTGTCGGATAGGCATTGCTTCGTCACATCCCCTAATGGCTGGATACAGCACACCCTCCAGACTCCACTGTGCCAGCCATCCAGTATGGATCAGATTGATATACTCTGCCCAACATTCTGCTTCTGCAATGCTGACCTCGGCCGTAATAGGCAGAATTCTCACCCTTTTTCGATCCAGCACGGTCTCATTGCTGCCGAGATAGGAAACTATGATATTTCAGTGCCACCCCAATATCAATTATCGAAATACACATCCGTCAATTCTTTTTGGCGTGCTCTGCCAGTCGATTTCCTTGAGAACGCGAGGCAGCGCAGGATCGTTCCATTTTGAGTCCGTCGCGCACTGCGCTCACAGAAGATCGCTCACGCGGACGATCGCAATAGTACGCAAGAACGCCCTGCGCGTCCATATTACTACACATTGGCATTGGAGATCGACGTTTCACTCCATTACTGAGGCCGTGTTTGTGCAGAATATCACCATGGTGCGTCAGTTCATATCTCGGATGCCTCTGAGAACGCATAAAATCATCCGCAAAGGACGACCAGTTCATCGGCGTGCATGAACGGAAAAACTTTTTGGATGTCGGCGACATCATTTTCCCGATCCAAAGACCCATTCGCCGACGTATTCCATCTCCGTGAGACCGTCCAATGTACTTCGTCAATACGCGAAAATTCCTCCTGCATCCGCGCAGCGCCTCCATTCATCGCCGCGATGGGACGGAGGCGGTCGTCGAGATAAGGAGAGCCTGCGCGCGGATCGCGTCCAGGGGATGCCATGGTACGCCTCAGCGATCGCGCCCGTGATCGCAGCAATGGTGTCACTGTCGCCGCCGAAGCGAGGATCGCCACCGTGCGGATGGCGTCCCTCAAAGGAGCACGACTCGAGGAGCAGCACTCAATCGCCACGCAGCTGGTAATATGCTGGCAGGTCTCGTTAAAAATATAGTCCTCGAATCCGTCAATGGTAAAGGGTCGAGCGCGTAGTGGTGCTCCACGATATGAGCGGCGATCTCCTGCTGCGTGCATCCCGTCCGCGCCATATGGACGGCGACAGCGATCGCCTCCGCTTGCCCGAGCTCCGGGTGGTTGTGCCGTGACCTCCGTCACCACCGCCGCGCGAAGCGATGGCCTCCTCCAGCCTGCGCGCGGCAAATCCCGGGACGGCCGCATCGCCGCACCGTTGCCCGAAGCTGTCGTGGGGCGCGGGGTTGTCGGTGAACATCCGCAGTACAGAACCGCCCGCCATGGCCGCGGTCCGGATGGTGCCGCCCGATGCTCCGCGTCCGGTGCACCGCATTTCGCCGCGCAGGCGCGCACAAAACCTCCTCCGCATCTGCACGCGTCAGAGGCCCGCGGCATCCGCGCAGGTGCGTCTCCCGTCGCCTCCCGCTGCACGTCTCACATGATCGCCTTCGCCACGGACAGCGTCATGATGCTGTCATCCGTCGCAAAACAGCCCTCCGCAAAAAGCGCAAAAGTCCCTTGCGGTGATTGTCGAACTCAAACCGCGAGCCAGACAATATCGCCAATGACCGCCCCCGGCATCGTATGGCCTCCTTTTTAAGGAATCACACAGGTTATGCTTTTCTCTCTCACAGGGGCAATCTCGTTGTGCCATCTCCTGTATTACGATGATGCTCGGCAGGAAGGCTGGCCCCTGCTGAAAGCGTTCAGCACAGCGCTCTTACCGTACGAACAAAGCCGGCACAATCACCACACCGCCCTGCCGTGTGCACCTCCTACACTCCATCACGCTCTCTTCTTATTCTGTGCGTATTTTTACTTCATTGCTTCAGAAATTATAACACAGGTAAAATACGCGCGCCATTATCACAATTTTACAGCTTTTATACAGATCGCGGAAAATCCGCAAAAAGGGCGTTCCCCCTTGCATTTTACTTTTCTCTACAATGTGGATACTGTCACACAGGAAAAACACAGATAGGAGGGATGTATGACGATGCTGCCGCGCGAGTACATGATGCTGTTTGGGATCACGATTACGGCGTTTATCTTCAACACGTCGGAGTTCATGCCGATCGCACTGCTCATCGATATCTCGAGTCGTTCTCCATGACGGAGGCGGCGACGGGACGAGATGATCACGATCTATGCGTGGGTGGTGGCGCTGCTGTCGCTGCCGCTGATGCTGCTGACCTGCCGCATGGAGCTGAAGAAGCTGCTGCTCCTGATGGTGGCGCTCTTCGGCATCGGGCAGATGATCTCGGGGATCGCGACGAGCTATGATATGCTGCTCGGGGCGCGTATTGTCGTCGCCTGCGCGCACTCGATTTTCTGGTCGATCGCCGCGCCGCTCGCAACGCGTCTCGTGACGCGCGAGCATCAGCCGACGGCACTCGGTATGATCGTGACGGGCAGCTCGGTCGCGACGATTGTCGGGCTCCCGCTCGGCGCGTGATCGGGCTCGCCGCAGGGTGGCGCATGACGTTCCTCCTGCTCGCCGTGGTCGCCGCTGCCGCGTTCGTCTATCTCGCGATTCTCCTGCCGCAGCGCACGCCGGGGGCGGGGGTCAGTGTCCGCGAGCTGCCGTCGCTCGTGCGTCAGCCTGCGCTTGCGTGCATCTACGTCATGACGGCGCTCTTTGCGACGGCGTATTTCACGATGTGCAGCTACATCGAGCCGTTCCTGCACACGGTCGCGTCGTTCTCGCCCTGATCTCATTACGGCGGCACTCATGTTTGCTCGGGGTGAGCGGCATCATCGCGAGCCTCGTGTTCTCGCGCATGTACGGCAGGTGCCGTTTCTCCCTGCTGCGCTGGTGTCTGGTCGGGGTTGCCGCCATGCTCTTTCTCTGGCAGGCAGCATCCATCTCCGTCGGCACGATGATCGTACTCACGATGGTGCTCGGCGTGCTCGCAACGCTCTACAATACGATGTTCCAGGCGGAGGTGCTCGCCACGGTTCCGCGCGACGCATCGACGGTCGCGACGGCGATCTACTCGAGGATCTTCAACCTCGGCATCGGCGGCGGAACGTACATCGGCGGGCTGGCGGCGGGGGCTGACCACATCGCCCACATCGGCTACATCGGCGCGGCGATTGCCGGTGTCGCCGCCCTGCTCTGCCGCTATGTCTACGTGAGAGATGTGCGGGAAGATAACCTCATACACACGAAAGTCCGCCGCATTTGGAGAAACCGAGATGCGGCGGGACTTTCCCTGAGGAACAAGAAAAGCTTCTTTGCACGCTATTTTGCCTCCTCGATCGGACGAAGCTGGAGCAGGGAGGCGTTCCTTCATCTCGCAACGAAGTAGATGTGCCGCACCTTCCCTCGCGAAAGCACAATCGCAGTCCGGCGCATAACTCCGAGGCGGCGTTGGGATGAGCGAACCCGCGCGGCAGCTTCGCATAGATCAACACCTCGTCCCCGCCGTCAAAGATCCTGGACACGTTCCTCTCCACATTGCCGTCCGTGGACACATAGTTCTGAATCGCCTTCTCCGCCTCGTATGCCTCGGTGTGGGGCGCTTCTCGATGCAAGATGCTCGCATCGTAGCTGCCCGCCGTCGTGTGATACGCGATATGATCGACGATGCGCGTCGCCTTCTGCTCGAGGATGAGCCGCGTCGCCGTGCGGATAAACTCCTCGGGATTATAGCGGTAGCCCGCGAACACCTCAGCCGTAATCCTGCAGGATCTCCGCCGTCGTCCGCCGCGTGAGCGTCGTCCCCCGCCGCGATACGCCCGATGAGATCGCACGTCACCGTTGACTCTTGGGCACGTTTCAGCGTACGCGTCCGACTCCTGCCATAGCTAAAAGCTCGTGCCGTCCGCCGCATCGCCGCATCCAGATCCGTCTGCTGCCCGCCATGGGTAATCGTATACTGGGGCGGCTGACACGCAACTCGACATTGATATGGTCGATCGCCGCCCGCACCAGCTCGCGCGAGTCAAAGGAAACTGTATAGGCGTACTTGCGTTAATCCTCTTCCAGGTTCCTGAAACTCTTTCTGATAAAATCGCTCGTTCAGCTTATTCTCCGGTGTCTTCGTCGCCCCCGCATCCGAAATCATCGTGCGCAGCACACTCGTCATAGAGTTGCCTGTACGGGGCGATGGACCCCTCCGTCATGCGGCGCGAGAGCCTCAGGGCAGAGGATCGAGCGTCCCGCTGCAAGTGCCGTGCGATAGTCCTCCGTCACATGGTCATCATCGTCGATGTAGTCGCGACGCGGAGGTGTTATAGCATGCGCGCCTGCGTTTTATCGAGCTGCACCGCCGTACCGTCCGCCGACCGCGCACCGTCTTCCCTTGAAATACGCCTCCGTTGCCGCCTTCGGACGCTCGTGCAGCTCCGCCTCCATCTGCTTTTGCAGATCGCCGACAAACCCGGCATAACTCTCGCTCGCGATCACCGTCAGCACATTCACCTCGTGCACGCATCGCCCAGCACCGTCCGATCCATCCGCTGCCCCGACTGATCGACCGCGAGGCGCAGCCCTCTGCCCACCTCCTGCCGCTTTGCCGTCACACTCGCCGCGTGCTTCAGCGTACAGATCTGGAACACATTCGGATTGTCCCAGCCCTCGCGCTTTTGCGCCAGGTGGGAGAAAATCACGCGCGTCGGCTCATCAAACGAAAGCAGCCGCTCCTTATCCTTCAGGGATCAGATCATACGCCGAAATATCATCCGACAGATCCGAGCCGCGCCTCAGACTGCTGTCCACCGCACGCCCCGTCTTCTTATCAATACTGAAATACCCGCGTGCACCTTCTCCGCAGGCATCGTCCAGATGCTTTCATATACGCAGGGTCAAAGAGATCGCGCCGCTCAGTTTCATCACCGCGCGGTACTCCTCCTCGAAGATCCGCCCGTACTCTCCCCGAGCACGGCATTCCGTCCGCATCATACTGACGGTACTTCGCCACCTCATCGATGAAAAACAGCGAAAGCGTCTTGATTCCGCGCGCGAAACAGCTGCTCCTTCTCAAAAATGCGAAACAATCGTCTCACGGATCTGCACTCGCCGGAGATCCGCCTCCGATACATCCCCTGTGACATCCCCCGTATGGAGCGTTGTTCCGTTCAGGAAAAAGCACCGTCCCGCAGCGGCATCTAACAAAACGCTATCTTTGATACAATGTGCTTTTCTCGAATATGTGTCTCGACACCCGTAAAAAGCCTTGATTTTTGCAGGGCTTTTTCGCGGCTTTCGAGGGCATAAACCGGCCTGCGAATCTGCTCCGATATGCTGTTGCTGTAGCTGTGCTCATTCCGGCTGCTGCCTCCTCCGAAACCCCTAAATGGGCAATCCTTAAAAAGTATGGGTATCCTTAAAGTTGTGTAGAAACCTTAAAAGGTTTAATTCTCGTACTATTCAGACCTCATATACAAATATGAGTCCCTGTCCGGATACTCATACAGGGAGAGCTCGCCCTTTGGAATTCTCCGATAGCCTCGCTTTTTCAAAGAAGCTGTGGCAGTTCGTGGCAACAGATGGTGTGTCGAATACAAATGTCCGCAGCCCCTGTTCTTTGCAGAACTCCTGAAGCGTCATGCATAGACTTTCCGAATCCCTGTTTCCGGTAATCTGCCCTGACAAAGCCCTTTTTCAATGCCATTTCCATTGCCTTTATTCATCAATGCTAAGGTGCCAATGACAGTATCATCCTCAACAGCCAGCCAAAACTCACCATGTCCTTTCATAACATATCAGGATGTCCAACAGGTCAGGCTGCTCCTCAGTGAGAGATTGATCTTTGCTTCGTTATTCTGGATGTCCAGAATCAGGTCGATGATCTGCTGTTTATATTTTTCTTGGTATGTGATTATTTGCATTTCAAGATACCAACTCTCTTATATTTGCAGCTCTGACAGCGAACAGAACTGCCTTCCCGCTGATCTTAACACGTCCGGTTCCTGTCAGCTCGCAGTACAATGATGCCTCCGCGGTTTGACGCTTGATACGCCACAATATCTTTCTTACCGAGCATATGCGACCGGTAATCTGCCACTGGCAATGTGCGAGCCGCTATACCGGATCTTCTGCAATGCCGCACTCGGTGCAAAACTTCTGGTTACCAGTCCGTTTCCTTGCCTCTGGCTGTGGCGTTGTCTTAGCCTTCCGAAGCTGCTCGATCAAGGTCTGATCCGGCTGCATCTCGCGCACCGTTTCTTCCTTATCAAATACACAGATCAAGTCCATAGCCAGCAGCGCTTTTGACGGACGTGCTCCGAAAGCCTGCTCCATTTCATCGGTCACTGGGATCTCCTGCAGGTCATAAGTCGGAAAAGTCCATCTCATAAAAGATCTCCCTTTTTGCGACCGTAAGCTTTCGCTCATCGTATTGAACTCGACTGTATCAGAGTCCTTGTCGTAATAATTCCAGAATGACAAAGGCCGTAGCCAGTGTCGCATGGCCGCGAGAGATTGATCTCATCCTTGGAGTAAACCAGCGCAGATGATATCCTTCCGGCTCCTTTTACCACGAAGGCGGTCTCCGAGAATTATTTTCCAATGCTATATTTTTCATCAACTGGTCATCCGGCCACGTGTCAAGCACGCAGACTGCTGCCGGATTTCCATGAACACCTTATCTGTAAAGGCGTCTACCATATACTGCTTCATCTTTTTCATCCCTTTTATATACGGCACAATCACATCGTAGAACTTCTTTGTCCAGTCAGCATGGAAGTTTGCCATCTGAAGCCAATCCGTCTCATTCTCGATGCTGACATTATTCAGCTGAATGAACACCTTGACGACTTAATGTCATCGCCACGGTTCCACTGAAGCGTCGTACCCAGTGCCGATTCGATTTCTGCTTTATGCGTGTACAGGCTGTCAAAGGCGTTCTTGTTTTCCTGCTTATTACCTCTGCCAAATACGACCTCTGCCCGCGCTGCATCATGGTTTGCTACGCAGCACAGATAAAAATCCGCCGATTCCAAAAGAAGCCATTGATCCAGTTATCGCTTGACGGACTCACATTGGAGAAGAACCATCCTCACCGTGCGCCTTCTGGATAATCGGAAGCGCGTAAGTCCAGTATTTCCTCCGGAGCTCATGACGGCTACCCGGCTCATCAGCATTGGCTTCATTCTCATCACGCAGGTAGAATACCAAGTCTGCCGGATCTTCATCATAGAGCTTGAACAGGCGACTCAGAACAGAAAGTTTGCTCTGCGTGCTGGTGTTGAGTCCACATCATGATGCCATCGCCAATTTCCAGTGATTTTTGTAAACGCGTCCGGATTCGTGTTGAAGTGGAGCGCAATATTCTCCTCCTCCGACATTGCCAACTTTGATGATAGCCTTGTCCTCAGCATAGAAATCTGGATAACCTTCTGGAACATCTCCACCCAGCCTCGTTACTGGCTGCTCGGTGTTCTTAAAGGTAAACTTGGCAATCAGACGTCCTGTCAGCTCGCCCTCATCCTCAAGCGTATAAGTATCAAGCTAGCTTTTTCTTCCGGTTTTATATTCTGCTGACCGGTGCCGCCCAGATGGTCAGAGCTCTGCCCATGAGATATTCGCTGCGCTCCTCCAGTTCTGCAAGCGTCCACTTATCGCTTCTTAGCGATCCAAGTATTCATGCGGATACCGCTATCATCGAAAGCCGTTCTGCATGGTTTTCTTTTCAGTGAAAAGAGCTATTGCTGTACTTCGAGTTATAGGCAGTCAGCGTAAGGTTTGCCATGCGATGAAGCCACAGCTCATGTATCTGCTCATAATCATCGCCCAGTTCCTTTTGCCATACCGGCGTCAGGTGCTGCGGCGCGATATGCTCAATCGAATAAGTGCCATCATCGCGAGTGACGATATACATCCTTATCCTCCGAAGTACCAAAAATTCTCGAAGCGCTCAAGAATATAAATCTTGTTCTTGCTGTTCATAAGATAAAACAGGCCGCTCTGCAAAAGCCGCTTTGAATTCCTCATCATCCGGGAAGCGAGGCACGTTCCTTCTTCGATGAGAAGGCATGTTGAGCTCTCGACATAGTTATCCTCGGTGCCGTCGTACCGGACGATCTCCTGTGCAGCATAAGAAAAATTTTATTCAGGCATTTGTCGGCAGGGTCGCACATTGTCCTGCGGAACAGATAATTCTCTGTCGTCAAGAAAATCTCTGTCACCCGTGCCAGCGTCAGCTTATTTTTCGTTATACAGGCGCAACACCTCAAGGAAGTATGGCCTTGTTGCAGTCGTCTCCAGACGGTTCAAGCGGTCGATGCAGGGCATCCGGTGCTGCACTGCCGGAATTGCCATCAAGAAGAATCTGGTAGCGCTTTGCGCCAGGCCAACATCTCAGCGAGCAAAGGCTCGGTGTCGATCTTGCTGAGCTCTACGAAGTCCTTAAAATTGATATAGATTTTCTTCTGCTGCGGGATGGCTGCTGCTTTACGCTCAGGTAGTCCCGGATAAAAGGCGCTCACATCATACTTTGTGCAGACCTCGATCTTGTTCCAGTATTTCTCGTAATATTCCTCCTGCTCCTGGAAGGCAATCCCATCAGGATAAAGTTCCTGATCTTGTCGCCTTCACTGAGGTCAAGACCGGTTGAGTTCAGACTCTCAAAATGAGCTGCGGATTGTCATCTTTATCCAATCGAATGTTGATGATCTCAGACAACAGATCGCATCATAAAAGCTGGTCGATGGTTATTTCCTGCTTCTGAATCCGGTCATAGAAATAATCGTAGTTCACGGTCAGATTGGACTCACGGATGTGCTCCGTCGGATCAGAGAACAGCTTCCCCGAAAGCCTTCTGGTCATTCTTGACCGGCGAGCTTGATGCGGGTATCCTCCGGTTTCCACTTATCAACGAGGTATTCCTCAAAATCCTCTGCTTCAGATTTAGCGGTCTCAGGCACGATGATGCCCTTATCAATCAGGTTATACATGGCGAGGAACAGCAGCGATACTGTCGTGAGGCGCTGCTGGCCGTCGATGATCAGGAACTCCTCATTGTGGCCGTCCGGATTATATAGCAAACAAGGCTCCCGAAAAGTGACTCTTTCGATGCCTTTGACGATCTTTACAAGATCATCGTACAGCTGCTTACAGTTCTCGGTCTTCCAGTCATAATTTCTCTGGTACCAGGATGACAAATCGCTTATCGGGAGCCTTCCATGTATTTGACGAAATTTGCATTCTGAACCTTTCATGCTATCGTTAGTCCTCCCTTCTTAGCTCCATGTATGGCGCTGGTTCTTCAGCTACCATTGAAACCGGAGGTTCATAATCGAATGAATAGACTTTTTCCTTCATCAGCATTCGGTGTCGTCGGCTTTCTGGTATGTTGCATTGAAAATCAAATCCAGCAGCCAGTCTCTGAAGACTGATTGCGACGGCTCCGTGTATCACCCTGATAGGCGGTATAGAGTTCCATGCCACTGGACATGTTGCGGAGAATCGCCTCCCATGTGGCGCGTTCGCTCTCATCGCGGGCATTCTGGATATCTGAGGTGCATCGCATTTCTGATAGCGCTCGTCTTCTAACCTCCTCGGCAATCTCCTGAATCTGCTTCTTGATTTTGTCCTCATCCGTCCAGTCGCAATTTCCCAGACATCATGGAACGATTCAAGAATATGCGAAGCGTATCCATTTCAGGAACCAGTATGCCGATGTCTGTCTGAACCGGCTGGGCTTTACCTCTGCATCCTCGTTAGCCAGTGAGATCGACATGGTCTGCTGGGCAACGACTCGATAACTATCCAGGTCAACGCTTTCAGTGATTTTCTTATAATCATCATTCTCATCGCCTACCTTCGGAGCTTCGGCACAGAAGCGTCAGGGAAAATAGACAGCTTTTCCCAGTCCGAGAGCCATACGGCAGAATGGACGACAGGAAATTATAAGTACGCACAAACCCTTTAGCACTCTTTTTGAACTCCACCTTGTCGTCATATTCCAGAGCCTTAAACAGCTCAACGCACTCTGTCGATGATTGGATCAAGCTGCTCCCGGTCGGCATTATTCAAGTAGAGCTCTACAAACGTGTTCACATCATCATCGGTATAAACCTGCATGAGGCTCCATGTTGTCAATCAGGTCATTTAGCATTGGCATCCGTCTCACGGAAAGCACCGTGGTCTTATAGTATCGCTCGAGGACTTCTGGATATCTGCCGGATTGATTGAAATCCAAGCACGAAGTATCCGTCTTATACGGGGCGCAGCGATTCAATCGAGACAGCGTCTGCACTGCCTTGATATCAAACAGCTTCTTGTCTACGTACATCGTCTGCAAAAGCGGCTCATCATAGCCGGTCTGGAATTTGTCTGCCACAACCAGAATACGATACGGGTCTTTGCGGAACTCCTTCTCAATCTTTGCGCTCGAAAATCCGTTGATCTTTTGCCTCGGTGTAAGTTTCACCGTTATAGCGAAAAGCTTCACCGGAGAAAGCGATCATCAGTTACACTGGCTCTTGCGCTCCTCCAGTTCCTTCTTGATAGCAGTAATATTCAATCGCCCTCTGGATTTGATGAGTGACAACCATTGCACGAGGCTTTGCCCTTGATCTTCATCGGACGTTGTTGTGAAATGCTCTACAATGATACCCAGCCTTTTCCTCTATGGCGTGAGGATCACTTTCCACATAAGATCGCAGGAGTTTTATTCGCTCTCTTCTTATCAAAGAGCGGATCATCACTTACAGTTTTATCAGGGTGATAGTAGCTCTGATACGGTGTGTAATATTTCAGGACATCAGAATAAACTTCTCCTCGATTGCCTGCTTCATCGTATACACATCATGAGGCTTAGCCTTTTGGTTCCCATCCTCATTTAAGACAGATTACCATTTTTCATCGGTTATAGATTTCGCCGAACATTTCAAGCGTCTTTATTCTTAGGTGTGGCAGTAAAGCAAAATAGCTCGCATTCTTGGCCATTTTCTTACCTTCGATGATAGAGTTTGATCTTATCTTCAAAATTCATCGTCATCCGAATAAACATTGCCAGAAAACTATATTCATCTTTGCGGCAAGGCTACCATTCTGGCTCGAATGTGCCTCGTCGATGATGATTGCGAAGGTACGGTTCTTGTATGCCGTAGATATGTCGTTCAGAATGAACTGGAACTTATGGACGATGGTAATGATGATCTTCTTGCCCTCGTCAGCAGGGTATGCAAATCAGACGCAGACTTTGCCCATCCCACAGTAGAGGACACCTGCGTGGATTGCTTTATTGTATTCTTGATCTGCTTATCGAGGTTGATACGGTCGGTAACCACAATAACAGTATCAAAGATATTCTTGCCGCCGTTTTGAAGCGTAACGAGCTGATGGGCGAGCCAAGCTATGGAGTTAGACTTTCCGCTACCGCGCTATGCTGAATAAGGTAACGCTGCCCAGCACCGTCCTTCTTGGCGCGGCTGAGGGCATCGTCACCGCCTTCAGCTGGTGGTACCCTAGGGAATATCTGCTTGTAGGAGGTCTTTCCGGTATCCTCGTCCTTATCCGCAACAATCTGAACATAGTTCTCCAGAATCTTAGAACTCTCTCTTCATCAGGGATGTCCTTCCAAAGGTAATCCGTCTTGATCCATTCGGATTCGGAGGATTGCCTGCACCGTCCTCGAAGCCCTTGTTGAAGGGCATAAAATATGAATCGTCCTTCTTCAGCTCCGTACATCATGATTTCGTTATCATCAACAGCAAAATGCACGATGCAGCGCTTAAAGCTGAACAGCTTCTCCGCAGGGTCTCTATCTGTTTTTATACTGTTTTACCGCATCAGCGGTATTCTGCAGTGTGAACTGATTCTTCAGCTCCATAGTAATGACCGGGAGACCGTTCAGGAAAATGCAGAGGTCAAGTGCAAAGCGACCATATTCAGCTGGAATACTGCAGCTGACGAGTCACACTAAAAATATTCTCGTCATACAGCTCCTGCGCCCGCTGGTTTCCCTTGCTGGGAAGTACCTGATAGAACTCCAGCGTCTTATTTTTATATTTGAAACCTTTTCTGAGTATCTCAATAACACCTGGTCGGACAGCTTCCGACTAAGTCTCTCAGAAAGCTTTTCTTTTCTGCCGGTGTATCGAGTATACGCAGCTCCGCTAAATCTCGTGGCTGTGTGCTTTGCAAATAGCGAAACAAACGCTCCTCATCAATCGCATACTCCTGATTGTAGTCAGCGTTCGTCCCTTGCTCATAACCGTTTTTCGTTAACAAGCCGAGTTAACGATGAGAGTCTCGAAAGCCATTCTCCTTAGTGTTACTTGGCATTATTCATCGACCTCCTCGTCTACAGTCTCAACTTCTTCTGAGTCATCGTCTTCCGATATATCGTCATTAATATCGAAATTTCAGTTTCATATTCAGGTATCTCAATATCTCGCACGTCAACTTTTCCTGTTACGACATCAGAAATCGTCCTTACCCGTAGTTCCTGAATATAGGCAATTTTCATCGTTCAGGTTATCTATCAGCTTTTCTATCTTTTCCTGCTCAGAATAGCAGTAATCAACAATAGCCTGCTGTTCGTCCAGCGGAGGAAGCGGGAATTGTCATCCTTCGAATATCTGCATATCCTATACTCTGACGAACGCCTCCTCCCATTCCATAGAACACCTTACTCACATCATAGGCATGGAGCATCAGATATAAATACTCAGGCAAAATGTTGTCACGCGGTTTCAAGCATGTATAAGCTGAAGTTATTATTCCTGTTTCTGTGGCAAGCCCCACGCAAACTCTTGTGATCATTCTGCAGATCTGTAAGCCTTAAAAATAACGTTGCCATCATTTACGATCTGATAGGTGTCAAATGAAGCAGGGAGTAATCCTCCTTTGTGTTGATATCCTTGCGTTTAATTTTTCCGTAACTTAACGACAGTAAATTCTGGTGATGAACAGTTTTTATTGGGAGATTTTCTGTTCTGATGCAATCTGGAACAGCATAAGCTCTTCCCCAATGCGCAGGAATCTCCTAACAAAACTTATCGTGCTCGATTTTTCTCACGTCTTCATCAAGCCCAGATGTTATGCTTTAACAATTATCGAGTGCTTAAGCTCGTTAAGATAATCAATCTCATTTCGAGTCTCCTGATGAATCGATTGCATTTCGCCTATTTTCCAATTAAGAAAATCCACTATTTTATCTTGTTCGTCTTTGAGGCACAGCTAAAATGACCGCTTTCATATAAGGCACATAAATTTGACGCTGTATCGATCCCACGCCTTTGGAGGCAAGTACAAACTGATCTACGGCGCTATCTCTTACGAGGTGGTTCATAAATTCGGATTGAGCACCCTTGGTTTCGCTGGCTCCCAAATGTAATAGGCAGGGCTTATAATACCTCTATATTTGGAGACACCGACAGAGCTGCGCCAAACCTGTTGATTGTTCAGCACAAAAATCATCCGGCTCAACAAGCTGGTATTTTGATGTATCATCACTCGGCTTATGAACTTGCTTTCCTGTTGAATCAGAATATCGTATTACTCCTCTATTAAGATAAACAGATAAAAAGCTCCTCACCATCATTATTTTGAACAGACTTAAGTCTGTACCATTGCATCAGTTTCTTTTCTTCCCAATGTGCTGGGATTATCCTTTCAAAGGGAGACAAGATTTTTATAATCTGTATATTGTTTTGATCATCATCTCACCTCTTGTATGATTGAAAGCCAACAGCCCGTCAGTGCTCTTATCTACACTTTTATATCAGCAATAATCTGAGAAAGGCTCACGTATCTCAGCTGGCTTATAAAAATATTTTTGTAAAAGTCAACTCATACCCAAGCACTGCAGAGTCAATATCAATCCAAGCATCTGGGACGTAAGGTACAATTTCATTCTCAAAGAAAGCCGTCATTCCTCCTTCATATAAGAGCGGAACCTGCTCGCTATCTTTTAATTTCTTATCCTGTTCAAGATTTTCCTTTAGCATCCTTGACGAGAACAGCATTCTCATCAATTTCCGTAAAACAATCCCTTAACGCTTTTTACGCTTCGCTGTAATCTTTATACCTTTTAGAAGATGCAGCATCAAGAATCCATTCCATGAAAAGCGTTAAAAATCGTAAGCTGTATCTGATTTACACTCAGCACGATAGTCTGTGACAAGCGAAATCAGATCTTCATCTTTATTTCCGTCCTTGTCTTCTCAATCTGGTCATGCGATAAGTTCATCTTTAACCTTAATGGTCTCAGGATGTCAACTGAATAATATCCAAATTCTTCATTCTTAAAGACCTTGCTATAATTAGGATCAGCCTTGTCGTACTTGAGATAGAGTAGTCAATTATCTGCCTCGAATATCTGGTGCAATTTCACAATTTTTTCTCACCGATATTTTTCCCTTTAACGTGGACTTTAATGAAGTAGCATCTATCAATTGAACAAAGCCCTCCTATTAGGAGCCTTGTTATTTGTAATGATCCACAGGTATGTTCCAATCCCGGTGTTGTAAAAACATATTTTCCAGTAAGGCTACAATTTAGCTTCAGTAAATCATTTTCTATGATATACCTCCGCAAATTACTTACTCCACTTCCTGCACCCCAGTCGAAATTGACGAGCTGTTATGCACCTCAACAATGCGACTTTCCAAGCTCTGTTTTTGCTTCATTTTACTAATGTTGTTTTGCAAGGAAAAGCATCTGAGGATCACCAATATCTGGAATAAGAGAGTACTCGGATTACCGTCATAATCGATGATAAACCGAGGATCAGTAATCTCATCCTTTCTTAATATCTCCCAAGCCTTCAATTCAGCCTTCCACGGAGTTCCGAAGGGCGGATTTGAGCATAAAAGTCAAACTCATCTTTCGAAAGCCGTCATTAGAGATGGTGGAGCCGAAGAATGATATGTGACCTGCGTGCCCTCACCTTTAAGCAGCATGTCTGCGCAGGCGATAGCATATGTTTCGTCAAAGTTCTCCTGACCGAACAGGTTGATGGAGACCTTCTTGCCACGACGCTCCAGCAAGATCCTGAATACAGGACTCGCCGACGGTGAGCATGCCTCCCTGTGCCGCACGCTCCGTCATGCAAATTCTGTATGTGGTGCTCTGGATCTTTATCTGAATCGGGATAAAGGCGAAGATCGGCCATAGAGCTCGATAATGTCTCGCGGCGTAAAGTGACGTCCAGCGTCCGTTACGTTCGTCTGCTCGTTGAACATACGGATAACCTCTTCAAACAAGAGTGCCCATTGTATGATTATCAAGCGCCTCCAGCTTTTTCGGAGCCATCCTCATTCAGAGACGGGCTTAGTGCTGAGGTTTGATGCTCGGATCGACAATTTCTCGATGAAAGTAATCCAAGCCTATCCTGCTCGGAAAGGCGCGGAATCTGATCCCGAAATGGAATTTGTTAATGATCTCCTGCACATTTCTTTGGGGAAATCCATCGAGGTAGTCGATGAAGTCCTTCGGAGCTGCTGCTGATTCGTTCCTGGACTTCAGGGTCGCGCAGCGTGAAGTCAGACTTGTTCACAAAAGGCCTGACCAGCTATTCCGCAGAGAGCAGGGATCAATATCAGCAGTGACTCCGTCCTTCTCGAAACTTCTTCTTTGCTGCTACCACTTCATCGTGCTTCGGTTCCAAGACCGCATCAAAACGGCGGATAACCAGCATCGGAAGAATAACCTTCCTGTAGTCGCCCACATCATATACATCTACGAGGCAATCGTTAGCGATTCCCCAGATAAAGGATTTCAACGCATTATAAGTTGACTGATTCATATTTAAAAAGCTCCTTGTCTGTTTTATTGTCATTTGCCATTCATTTATTCACATCCTTCGAATCATCAGGCACCATTTCCATGATGTCTCCGACATCACAGTTCAGAGCAGCTACAGATCTTCGACAGGATTTCGGTACTGACATTTTCATCCTTGCCAAGTTTCGCAAGTGTCGTAGTGCTGATCCCGCTGGCAGCTCTCAAGTCCTTCTTCTTCATATTTTTATCGATTAATAATTTCCATAGTTTCTTATAGCTATGACTGCCATGAAATATCCTCCTTACCAATAGAGTCGCTATCGGCAAAAGACGCCTTATTTATTATAGCACGTGGCAGGGAAAATCAACCTGATTTCGAGTTTTTAATTCGCATTTGCGTATTTTCCATCCGTATATCGCAAAATAAATACACCTGCTTCAGAGGAACCGCCACCACTGGCGAAAACAGGCCGAAGATAGGCCGCATTTGCCCTTTCCACTCCGGAGCACCTCTCCATATGATGCTGAATGCGAGAATGCCGGTCAAAGAAAAATTTACATTTGAGTCCTTGACTTCAGTGACAGGCCTGTGTATAGTGAATGTAGTATTTCAGCGAACCGCTTACATGCTACGAAAGGAGGATAATCATGGATAACAAATTCGGAGAATTTGCAAAAGCCAAAAGACAGGAGAAAGAAATCAGCCTGCGAAAGCTCGCTCGAGGAACTGCGGTGTTGTCCCGGCTTACATAGAGCGATATTGAAAAAGGAAGGGTATCCGCCAGACAAAGACAAGATCTGACAAAATCGCTGAGGTGCTTGGTCTCAGCGAGGATGAGCATACATGCTGTTCGATTACGCTGCCCTCTCAAGGGACAACGGCGTATCTCCTGATCTGTCTGACTATGTGATGGGGGTCGGCAATCTTCGCACTGCTCTTCGCAAGGCTCGTGACATCAATGCCGGTGAGGATGACTGGCAGAAGATCATCGACATGCTGGAGAGTCAGGAGAAAAACGGAGAAACTCGTAACTTAGCGATACTATGACTACAGCAAAACCCAGCTCGAGAAATGAAGCGGATAGCCTGAAACGAGGTCTTTTGATATGAGCGTCTTATTCGGCCAAAGAAAAATCGACGTATATGATGTGGTGGATTTTGACACCGTACGCCTGACTGGTTTTATCTGTCACCGGATCAGTCGATTCTTGAATGACGGCCTATAATACGCTACTACTATGCTTGGATTCCTCATGCGAAACCAACGAGACTCCACCTGATAACATCATATTCAATGGGATGTTTCCTAAAAAGACTCCCGTTGAAAAAGGAACAGTATCATAGACCGAAGCATCAATGAAGGCGACAATCGAGGAATCGAGACTCAGCTGCATTCACGAGTGCTTCACTGGAAGCTCCATCAGCGATGCTTTTATGACTCGATCAGCAAACTACCAACACTTTTGCCAGAAGAAGGCCTTCCGTGCAGAGACTGGAGACAGGGTCAAATATGACTGCTATCGAGATCATTGAATACCAAGCCAACTACTGCGCTGCGGCATTTTTAATGCCACGAAGCAGCCACCGCTGAATTTTTGAAAACTATGGGCTTGAGCTTGTCACCGTCTGTGCCTTCCAAGAACGCATGAAGTCGATCAGGCGATCTCGGAGCTGGGCCGAAAAATTCAGCGTCAATTATACGCCCATGAAATACCGGCTGCAGGAACTAAAGCTGGTGTCGAGAGGAATGATTCTCGACGAATACTTTCTGTTAGCACGGAATGTGCCCCTCCAGGTACATTCCTATAAATAGTTAGCGAAAAATCACGCTTATTTACTGAGAAAGGAGGAAGGCATGAACAAAGCCGCTCAAAATGTCCTGTTTGCGGAAAAGAGCCTGCGATGTATCTGATATCCCGAAGGAAAAGCTGTACATCGAGCTCATGTCCCTAATTGCAATCACATCGTAAAAATTCTTTTGCGATAGAGTCAGCAGTAAAGGGAATCTCCCATAATCGCATTGCTTTACGCAATGCGGGCAGGAATGTAACAGCCAAATCGAAACTATAATACGCAAAGCATACCGAGCAACAGAGTCGAGATGAACTACTAAATGGCCGGATGACTTTGAAACACAATGTTTCAGAGTTATCCGGCCGACTATGTTTCTTAAGACTTCGGCTTTACGTTCTCTCGGCTCCTTCGCTCAGAAAGGAACCGAAAAATGAAAAAGTCAAAGAAAAACAAAGACAACCAGCGTTTCTATCCACTTCGTGACCGAGAATCCTTCAAGGTCATCCTCACCCCTATCACAGAGGAGCAGTACTGCTCCTTTATCCGGACATCTGGGCTATCCAAAAGCGCGAGCAATATCACGGTCGCTGCATGTGTACCAAGCACTATCTTTTGGAAATGCGACGGCCAGTGTGACCTGTGTGAATACCATGCCATCCGATACCGTTTCTCTCGACGAGCCGCTTCCAGACGGTAACGGTACTCGGCGACTATATCCCTGACAGCAAACCTTCTATAGAAGATATTGTTGACGACCGCGATCTGCTGAAGTGCCTCATTGCTCGTTTCCGCGAACTGATCCGGAAGCCGACCGTATTATCCAGATGCGTCTCGACAACCCGAAGATTTCAGACCATAGATCGCTGAGGCGCTCGGACGTCCGCAGCGTACCTTTTGCCGATCAGATGAGCGTTACTACACGACTTTCATAAGATCGAAAACAAGTAAATCACACTCTTTCCGGTCACTGTCCCTTACTCGGATGGTGGCGGAAAACTTTTTATAAATTCCTCCGCTCAAATTGGCGGTTCATCTCCAGTGGAAGGTGAAGGCAAGAGAAACAGAACCTCCAGAGCGAGGTGAACAAGATGTACCGCAGTTACGCGACACCGGCGGCAACGTGAACGAGGAGATCAAGCTCCTGAATTTCATCAATCTGGTACCGTCAAGATTTATGCGCAAATTAGTTTGCATCCTCTGATTAAAGTGAAGTCAGCCTGCAACGGAGGTGTTTTCTTCATTCACCTCCAGGTGCATCATATTCATATATTTCTTATTCCCCACTGGGTTTCCCGCAACATAACGAAGCCGAGTACAAACCAGCATTAACGCTGAGTTTCCATCCGAAATAGTGCCCTAACACGAGTTCTGCGCGAATCTCACGATTCAGACGCTCAATCGTATATGTTGTCCGAATCTTCATCCAATGTTCACTTGGAAAAATCGTAGTAGGTCAGAGTCTCGTCGATGTTCTCTGAGACCTTCTTGGCGGCTTCTTTTCAGTTTCATCCTGAAGCTCGGCAACTATGGCTGCAGCCTTTCTCTCGCGCAGCCTTTTTACTCTCTTATGCATGAATTGCTTTCAGCATTTTTGCCACAAGCCTTACTTAGATCTCAGGACAGCCGAGAAAACGTTTGCGATAAAAATGGACTGTACAACGCTGATACTTGGCCTCTGGAAACACTTCACCTACAGCTTCAAGCATTCCAGGCACTTGTCTCCGACAATGAGTTTTACGCCATTTAAACCTCTTTCGCGCAGCCACAGTTGACCCAGCTGGATTTATCTTCCTTCATTCCCTCAGCACCAATGACTTCACGAAAAACCATCTTGATTGACTGCAATTGCAACTAGAATTACCACATTTTTCGTATTCACCGCCCCAGTTGCGACGAAGATAAATTCCATCGACGTAAACGTATGGGTATTTTTCCCTGTCAGAGGGCGGCTTCTCCATACTTCGATGCGAGCATAGGCCTTCTTATTCAGCTCGCTGATTGTTCCCGGAGAGATTTTAGTTCCCCAGTACCTCTGTGATATCCTCAACTCGACGGACAGACACACCTGCCAGATACATCTCGATAAGAGCCTCCTCAACGCTACTTTCACGACGGCGATAGCGTTCAATGATAACGAGTCTCAAAGGAATTCCCCTTTAAACGTGGCATATGTAGCGTAACATCGCCGGAAGTTGTTGTAGGTTTCGATCCTAGTGACCGCTTCGATAACCCTGGCGCGCTTCATTGCGCTCATAACGAGCCGCTTGTGTAAGAGTCTCGGCTTCTTTTTCCAGGAGTTCATTCAAAGTCTCCTCGACACTACCACGGACCAGTTCTTTCAGCTGCCCCTTGATAACTTCCTCGTTGAACTGTACAATCTTATCGAGACATGGTTTGTAGTCTCCTTTCTGAGTGTTGTCTCGCAACTTCATTCTACCAGAGGACTGCAAACCATGTCTTCTTTATATGATTTTCAATTTGCGCAACTTATCATACCTTATCGAATGGTCGCAACTATAAAGGGTATCTGAATAGAGCGGCAATAAGACTCCCATGAAGTGTTGCCATCATCAATCAACGAAGAGCCCGCCTGCTCCTTTGTTCAACAAGAAAGCGAGACGGGCTCTCTCTCGTCATGCTATTACTCCGTCGCGTGCTGCGACGAACTCCTCTCGCGCCTCGGGGCTCATGGTCATGTAGTCCTTTGAGGGCGCGCTGACCCAGGAGCCGTAGGCGGGGTTCGAGAGATGATGCTGGGTGCCGAACTCCTCCTGCGCCGCGTCGATGGCATTGCGCGCAGCGGTTCATTCCTTCGTCCCGAGCGGGAGGTCGCCCGCGTTATCGCCCATGTAGACGACGACATCGTAGTTCTCTGTGACCGATCAAAGCGCGGCTGTTTGTCGCTCATCTGCCGATCCTCCATGAGGAGGACGTGCTCCGGCGTCCACGGAGGATGCGGTGTACATCAAAGGACGGCAGAGCGAGAATACTCGCTCCGTCGTCCCTTTCATCAGTGAAATCATATTCACTCTGCCGTCCGCAGCTCCACGATCAGCGACACATCTTCCCCCGCCGCACTCGACGATGCCTTTGTCCGTCAGCCGACGTCAGGATGACGGGAGTGCGAGTGTCGCAAAGGACGATGGCATTATCATGCCGATAGCTCGTTTTCCGTGAGGGCGTCACGCACATCCGCGATCTCCAGCAGCGAGGACGAGGGCGGACGGATCGGAAAGGATGCCCGCGATAGACAGCGGGACACGCCGTGACCCTGCATCCCGTGCAGCGGCGATGCCGCCCTGCATTTCGATGACTGCGTTTGCTGCCGCCGTCATATCCGCCGCGGTTTGTCCGAGGACGAGGAGGTTGTGGCTGTCGTGTGCATAGGTAGTCGCCGCCGCTCCATGCGTGAATGCTGCCCCGCCGACGAGCGCCATGCCGCAGCCGCCATGCTTGCCGTGGCGTTCAAAGACCAGGGCGAGGCTGTATGGACTGCTCTCCCAGTCAATCACGCCGCCGTGCACGACGAGCTCCGCCCGCTCCTCGCGGACAAGGTCGTATGCTCCCTGCACCTCAAGGATGCGGCAAATCACCGTCCCCTCCGCGATCGGCGCACGCAGGACGAAGTCCTCTGCTGTGCGCGGCGCAAGGTGGACGCTCCGATAAAAATGCGGCGGAAATGATGTGTCGCGCGGCGCCTCCTCCTGCTCCGCCCCGCGTACATAGACCTGCCGCCCTGCACGCCAGACCTGTGCTACCGCAAACGCCCGCAGATCGGAGAGCACAGCAAAGTCGGCGATGCGTCCGAGACGTTGCCCTTCTCCTGCAGCCCCATGTGCTGAGCGGGTGCGCAGGTCGCGGCGTAGATGGCCTCCTCGGGCGGCAGACCGAGCGCCATGCTGCGCCGCACGAGATGATCGACTGTCCGCGCCGCATGAAGTCGTCGGGCATGGTGTCGTCTGTAACGAGGCGAAACGCCCCGCAAGACGATGCTCCATGAGGTAATCGAGGAACCGTCTTCAGCGTCTTCTCCTGCAGCTGGATGGAACATACCGTTCGCCGCACGCTGAGCAAGTCCATCAAGGCTCTGATCCGTGTGGTCAGAACGGATGCCGCGATACAAACAGCTCTGCCAGCTCCCATCCGACGAAGCGCGGACAGTGTCCCTCGATGGAGAAGTCCGGCCGTCCGCACTGGATCTGGCGAATCAGGCGGTTGGTCTTGCCGTGCACATCAGAGAGCACGGCACGGCAGTCCATGACCTCACCGAGGCAGATGACCTGCTCCATGTGCATGAGAGCCTCGACATCATCACTCTCGATCGCAGCACCTGCCGTCTCAAGCGCATCGTTTGTCGAGGGGACGGAGGAGGGAATGGCGATCCGGACATCGACGGGACCGTCCTGCGCACTCTGCATCAGCGCACGAATCCCTCCACCCCAAAGATATTCGCGATCTCATGCGGCTCTGCGATGAGCGTTAGACACCGCAGCGCACTGCCGCGTTCATCAAATGTACGCGGCGCACATCGTGCTTTTCGATGTGCATATGGCAATCGATCAGCCCGGGGATGACGTACTGCCCCGCGAGATCGACCGTGCACCGCGGCGTCAGCGGCAGTTCGTCCATGCCGACATAGGCGAAGCGATCGTTGCTGACAGCAATATTGCCCGGGATGAATTTTTGAGATAGCTGCTGTATATCTTTCCATCAGTCAGAAGGATGTCAATATCCATACCATGCTCTGTTTTACCCCTGCAATGGCGTAGAAATAATACGTGAGCAGGAGGGCAGCAGATAGTGTCCCTGTGCGGCTCCGCCGTGCGCCCGCCAGAGCTTGGATAATGACGAACGAGATAAAGGCGACGGAGATGCCGTTCGCGATGTTGAACGTGAACGCGGTGAACGCAACGCAGAGAAATGCGGGGATATACTCGGCGATATCCGTGTAGTCAAGATTGCGCATCCCCGCCATCATGCTGACGCCGACGTAGATAAGGACAGGTGCCGTCGCCGCTGCAGGAATCATCAGCGCGAGCGGCGTCACAGCGAGGATGAGGAGGAATGCGACGGCCGTCGTGCACGCCGTCAGCCCCGTACGGCCGCCTGCCTCGACCCCCGCGCCGGACTCAAGATAGGTAATGAGCACGGGGATCGTAAAGGGTGAGCCGATCGTCGCGGCGATGGAGTCCACGTGAAAGACCTTGTCAAGCCCCGGCAGATCGCCGTTTTGTCGAGGAACCCTGCCTTTGCCCCCAATGCCGATCGCCGTGCCGAAGCTAGAGAAGAAATCCGGCAGGAAGAATGCAAAGAGGAACGGCAGATACGCAAGATTGAGCGCACCTCCGAGGTCAAAGTTGAAGAAAATGGGCGCGATGCTGTCCGGTATACGGAAGATGCTCTCAGGGGAGCTTGGTGACGCCCATGGGGATACCGATCACCGTTCCGCGAGAATACTGATGAGCGCTCCACCGCGCACCTTACGCGCCGAGAGAACCAAGAGGATAATGAACGTGATCGCTGCGAGGGAGGACAACCGGCTGCGTGAGATCGCCGGACGAGGCGCGACCTTCTTTGCATTGACCGCGAGCAGCTTTGCATTGCGCATCCCGATCACCGCGAGGGAAGATACCGACGCCCGCGCTGATTGATATCTTGATGCCGCGTGGGATTGTCATGACAATGGCTTTTCGATGCCAAGCACTGTCACGATGATAAAAGCAACCCGCTGAGGAAAACGATAGCACTCGCCACACCGATCGGCACATTCTGCAGCTGCACCATCGTGATCGAAAAGATCGCGACATCTGCCCCATTCGGGGCGAGGGCAAAGGGACGGTTCGATACAGCCCCATCGCCATTGATGTCACGAAGATCGCTGAGGCACCATGCCTGTGAGCATCGCCCCCGTCGAACGCCTGCCTCACCCATCATGTGCGGGACAACGGCGAGCACATAGCCCATCGTTGCGAACGTCGTGAGCCCCGCGATGACCTCCGTCGAAACTGTTGTGTGATTTTCCTGCAGCCGAAACTGCCGCTCAAAGAATGAATTCATTGGACGCGCCTCCCAAGCGATGCAATAAAAATAACACCTTATTATAATACTTGCACAAACATTTTTGGCAATAGTGCAATACATCATCTTTCACGAGCGAAAAAACTGCCGCATGGTGAAGATCTCCTCATGCAGCAGTCATTTACTCGATATCAATGTTTCATTTCTCTCAGTACCCGCGCTCCCGATAGTACTGTGCCTTGCCGCGGAGGATGTCGCCGCCGCGCGTGCCATCCTCCGCCCACGGGCAGAATACGGGCACTCCTCTGTACCGAGGTACTCCAGATCCCAGCGCTCACATGTCGTGCGCGGCCCGTAGGGCGCGTGGGCACAGATGCCGTCCGCGTTGTCCGCCGCCTCGCCGTGGGTCATGATGCGCGCGATGTCGATCGTAAGCCAGAGCCCGTCGGCGAGTGCCGCAGCCGCCATCGCCAGTCCTCGATCTGCGCGGGTGGTCGGCGGCTCCGCACCGAGATCCTCTGTCGTCGCCCGACGCAGCCGAGGAGGGCGATGCTGACGCTCCCGCTGTTGCGCCGATAGGTCGCGGCGAGCAGCGCATCGAGTGCGCCGTCCCCGATCACATAGATCGCGCCGTCCGCATCGATCTGGACGTGGTAGTCCTCGAAGAACTGCCCGTAGTGCCCCGCCGTCCAGTGCAGGTAGAGCTTCGTCTCGCGTGCGCAGCGCGCGGCGGCATAGGCGAGCGGCAGGCGGTACGCCGCCCCGAGGAGACGCAGTTCACGGCAAGTCACGCGCCGCATGGCAGACGCAGGAAGCACCGCACTCATCGCGCCCCTCCTTTTCCCCGCGCATCGCGACCGTGCGCCCGAGAAAAGCCGATCAGCCCCGAGGCGATATTGCTCGTCAGCTCCGCGCTCCCATAGAACACGGAGAGAATCGCGACGACGACCAGCCCCGTCCCGACCATCCAGTCCACACGCGGCAAATTGTTTCGCATAAAAAATTCTCCTTTCCTGTCTCACATTTACCTCTATCGAGAGTAGTTGCTGTGAAACGAGAAAAGAGAGGGTTTTTGATGATATTTACGTCCTTTATTTTACCAGACGCGTTTTTCTCTCATACTCCACGCATCTCTTCTGCCGCCATCAAATCTGCGGGGGCACATATCCATAGCCCCTGCATCGGTGAGAAATGGGGCACTGCCACATCCGCATTGTCCGTCCACAACTCACACTGTTCCATCACCGTCTGAACGGCATCGTCCATGCCCTCCGGCGGGTATTTATGCTTTTTGAGAAGCCGCTTGATCAGCATGCGCATCTTTGCGCGTGCACTCTGACGCAACTGCCAATTGATCGTCCGATTTTTCGCAGCGTATCCGCCAGCTCCTTTGTAATGGCGATCAGTTCCTCATTCTCATAGAAATCGCTGATCGCCTGTGGCTTCGTCAGTGCATCGTAAAAGGCGAGCTCATCTGCCGTCAGCCCGAGGCCTGCCCCTCCGCATTCGCCGCCGAAATTTGCTTCGCCAGATTCAGCAGCTCCTCAATCACCTGCTCATTCGTCAGCATCCCATTCAAATAGGCGTTCATCGCGCGTTGGATAATCTCACTGAACTTCTCCGATTTCACAATATTCGTCCGTCGGTAGACCTACACCTGCTCTGCAATCAGGCGTTTCAAAAAGCTCAATCGCGAGATTCTTCTCCTTCATCTTCGCGATCTCCTCGAGGAACTTCAGGGTCAAACAGAAAAACTCCCGATCTACATCCGAAAAGAGATTGATAACCCCTCACTCTTGATACTCTGCTTTAACAGTTCATTGATGCGTGCGTTCATATCCGGCAGAGAGAGTCGCTGTCCGCCGCCCGCATTCGTCAAACGAACGAGTAGAACGCGCACCGCCTCAAAAACGCCGCCTCAAACCGCAGATCCTCAGGTGCAAGCGAGGGCACAGAGCGAGAGCGCCTGCCGCAGGAGAAGCGCCTCCTTTACAAAACGTTTCTTCTTCTCCTCCTTCGACGGAGCAAGGATAAAGTTTACTGCCCCGCTGATTGTTTTTGCACGTGCAGAGATCACTGCCCGTATGAAATACAGCATAATCGTACCCATGGAAAAGGTCGCGCACAACCTCCAGTTTTTCGACGAACTTCGGATAGGCAACCTTTGCAACATCTGTATCTCCATAGTGCTTGCGATCGCGTACCGTATAGTCATTCATCGCCTGTTTAAGTGCGGAGGCAATCCCACATAGTCGATGACAAGACCACCCTCCTTATCGCGGAACACTCGGTTCACACGTGCAATCGCCTGCATGAGATTGTGACCGCTCATCGGCTAGTAGACATACATTGTCGCAAGTGACGGCACATCGAAGCCCGTCAGCCACATATCCACAACGATTGCAATCTTCATCGGGCTATCGTTGTCCTTGAACATCTTTGCTAGTTCGTCCCGCCGATGTTTATTGCCGATGATCCTCCGCCACTCCTCAGGATCTTTTGTTGCTCTCCGTCATCACAACGGCAACCTTCTCCGTCCACGAGGGACGCAGTGCCAAAATCCGCTCATAAATCTTCATTGCAATCGCACGCGAATACGCAACGATCATCGCCTTGCCCGTGAGGAGATCGGCGCGGTAATTCTCATAATGATAGAGGATATCCTGCACGAGCGAGTCAATCGTTACGTCATTCTCGAGCACCGCCTCCATCTGTCCTAGGGGTGCGCTTGCTCTTCTCGATCACTTCCGCATCCGCTTCCTGCGCCATGCGGTCATACTCCGCATCGATCAGCGCTAACGTCTCAGCATCCAATTTGAGCTGCATCACGCGGCTCTCATAGTGAGACAGGACGCGTTGCACCGTCCTCTACCGCCTGTGTCATATCGTAGATATCGATATAGTCGCCGAACACTTCTCGCGTGCTCCGATCCTTCGCGCGATCGGCGTCCCCGTAAAAGCCGATATACGTCGCATTCGGCAGACTATCCTGAATGACGCGCGCGATTCCGATCACTCGCTTTGCAATCTCCTCCCCCGCCTCATTGTGTGTAAGACGAATACGCTCTGTCAGACCATACCTGCCCACGGTGTGCCTCATCTGCCATCACGACAATATTACGCCGTTCCGACAGTGCCTCGTCCGCCTCCTCGAACTTCTGCATTGTCGTGAAGATAATCCCGTTCGCTTGTCGTCCTGCAAGAAGATCACGCAGATGTGCACGGCTCGTTGCATGCACAGGCTCTTGACGCAGGAATTCCTTACACCGGATGAACTGCCCGTAGAGCTGATCGTCCAAATCGTTACGATCCGTCAATACGACAATCGTCGGACTGTCAAAGTGCCGCCTGCAATAAAATGCATAGAACACCATCGAGAGAGACTTGCCGCTCCCTGCGTATGCCAGAAGACGCCCCCCTTTCCATCACTCGCCGCTGCCCGCACTGTCGAGGCAATTGCATTCCGCACGGCGAAATACTGATGATACCCTGCCAATATCTTGAACGACTTCTGCCCCTCGTTGGAAAAACAGATAAAGTTCTTGATGATGTCAAGCAATCGCGTTGGTTGAAAAATCCCTCGAAAAACGTATCAAACTGGGCATACGCCGTATTTTTCATAGCTGCCATCTACCGTCTTCCACGCCATAAAGCGTTCCTCGTTAGACGTGATCGTCCCCGCCTTCGACGTACTCATATCACTCATCACGCAAATCGCATTGTAGACGAAGAGCGACGGAATCTCCTGCATATAGTTGCGCAGCTGCAGATATGCCTCACTCGCATCCGTCTCCTCACGCGCAGGTGATTTCAGCTCAATCACAACGATAGGAATACCATTGAGGAATAGGAGAATATCAGGGGCGTTTCTCGCTGTTTTTCCACCACTGTCCACTGATTTGCCACAATGAATGAATTGTCCGCAGGATTTTGATAGTCCACGAGATAGACAAGCGCAGAACGCTCCTCCCCATCGGCAAAATAACGCGCAGCAATGCCATTCTGAAGATAGTCCATAAAGACTTTTATTCCGCTGAACAAGTTCCCGCTCAATGTTCCGCAACTGATCAATAGCATTCACCAGGGGCCTCATCAGGAAGGGAGGGATTGAGCCGCCGTATCTGCTCCGTGAGTACCGCATCATAGAGGGCTTCGGATATCGCGCTCCACCTCAGGACCATAGAGACGCGTATACCCAAGCTCCTCGAACAGCTCCATCACAGACTTCTCATAGTCCGCCTCTGTGTAGGATGTAGACATTTGATTCACTCCCTTGTGGTGGATAAATAAGAATTTAGAGGAACAAGCTGAGGGCGATTTTCGTGCATTTGTTCAGCGACCGCCCTTACCACTTAGAACTCTATCTCAAATAGCAGATGTCATAATGGGACAATCGCCAAGAGGAGAAAGTTACAACGAAACAAAAGAGTGGAGCACTATTTTTCCAAGGCAGAGCCGACTTTGGATTCAGATTTCCAACGCCTCGTTTGTATACCACTGAACCCAAACGAATGGCACAAGCAGGCGATGTTCTTTTGAGTGTCCGCGCACCTGTTGGAGACTTAAATATTGCACTTGAACCCTGTTGTATAGGTCGAGGCATTGCCGCTATTCGTTCTATAGATGGACACCGATCTTTTCTGTTTTAGTGTTTGCTATCTCAAAAGATCAGTTTGATGTATTCAACAGGGAGGGGACTGTGTTTGGTTCAATCAACTCAAATGCACTAAAAATCTATGGAGGTACGAATTCACCTAAAAAGCTGTTGGATCATTTTTGAAGAAATGGTTGCTGCCAATAGACACTCATATCTGATGTAACTGCTGAGGAAATTTTATATCTTACAGCGCTCCGCGACACGCTTCTCCCCTGTCTGATGTCGGGCGAGCTTGACGTATCGAGCATCGAGCTCTCAGGCAGCGTAGCGTTCCACATCTAAATTCTTATTTATCGCTGCATTGCACTCAATTTTATCATCAATAAATTGTAAAATAACCACTATTTTATTTTGAACATCAACGCTTGGATAAGGAATATATAACTTGACTAAATCACGAGCTCGAATACCTGCCGCAGCAACTTGCTCAACAATGGTCATCATATATTTGCGACCAAAAGGCGAGTTAAAGAAATAATATACATACATGGGATTTGCTATTTTCTCATCTATCCGAACCCTTATTAAATGAGACTCAAAAACCACAGGCTCTTTTACTTCAATGATAATACTACACTTCCCCGCTCCTTCTAAAACCAATGATTGTCTCGCAAACAACAAATCATTTTCAAGCACATACTTTCCATCTCTGCACTGGTAACAGGTACACGTTCCATATCAATATTGGATATTCGAGAGTGAGCAAAGATTTCCCCCATGCTCACCATTTTATAGCCATGCCCACGTATTTTCTTTGGTTTCGTTAGACCATTTCTCGTTGGCATCTTTAACAACTCTATCAGTGGACGTTTTGAAATCATAGTCTTGTACCTCATCCAATAAATTTCTGATGTGCCGCCTTGACGTTACTCTGCTTCACCATCGCATAGTGGAGCGTCGTGTCAATGCGCTTGTGTCCGAGCAGCTGTTGCAGCTGCTCGATCAGCATCCCTTATCAATCGCACGTGTGGCGAGTGTTCGACGGAACTTGTGCGGATGCACCTTCTCCATGCCAAGCCGCCGCCCAAGCGTCCGCACTCTGCTCTCAATCCCGCTGATACTCAGCCGACTGTGCGGCGAACGCAGGGTAACAAAGAGAGCATCCTCTCCGTCCGTACGACTCTCCAAATACGCCAATAGATGAATCTTCGTTCGTGCATCGAAGTATACAATGCGCTCCTTATTCCCTTGCCGAGTACAACACATTCACGCTCGTTGAAATCCACATCATCACGATTCAGACGTACCATCTCACCGACACGCATCCCTGTCGATGCGAGCATATCAATCATCGCCAAATCCCGCAGCTCATGACAGCTGTCCCGCATCGCCTCCAACGCCTCATCGCTATAGGTTGCCTTGATGTTCTCCGCTGTTTTGACCCGATGAATGCGGCGCACGGGACTTTTTACGATATAGTCCTCATCCTCAAGCCACGCAAAGAAGCTCGACAGGATGCGGCGCACATTATCCACGGTAACACGGCTCAGACACCCGCTCTCCTGATACGTTGTCAGGTAAGTACGCAAATCCTCCGTTGTCGTATGAACAACTGCCTTCTGCACCGACTCCAACATAGCGCAAATCGTCTTTTCGTAATAATGCAGAGTTTTTCACCGAACAGCCCTCAATGCTCTTCGCCTCAATGAATTTGGTTACAAGCAGATCACTCTCATACTGCACTGACGCAGAGTCATTTACCGTGACATCATAGGAGCAAAGCACCTGATCGAACGTATCGCGCAATATCTTGCGCTGTCCTCGGTCAAGATGCTTACTCATCGCACGCAATACCTCGTCAATCAACATCTCTTTCATCCGATATCCTCCAAATCCGAGAGAATACGGGGAGCGGCGTTCTCCTATGATTTCTCGCCGCTCACGAGATAGAAAACTTCAACGATTCTCACGCTCGAAAGATCTGCGTGCGTCATCGTTGCAGCATCACGCTTCATACGGTTCGTATAGACGATCTGATACAACTTAATCCTCCAACATAGATGCAACGGCCTCTTCTGCAGAAGAAAAAGGCCCATGCAGATTGCGACGTTCGCGACTATCTGTCACCGCTTCCATCAAATCGTGAGGAACAAGACGATGCTGAACGGGAAATGGGATGCCGGCATTTGCAATCGATGCTTTTAGGAAAATCTGGATTGCTGTCGCCGTATCAAGCCCCAGACTGGCAACAGGCTATCAGCCTCCTGCTTTACAACGTCGTCAACCATGACCTCAAAACGTAGTCAGCAAAATTACACCTCCTAAAGGATATAAATAAGAATTTAGATGGAACGCAGCGCTGCCCAGAGCCGATATTTCGATACGTCAAGCTCGCCTGACATCAGGCGGGGGAAGGAGCTCTCGAAATTAGCTAATCGATGGTTTTAGCATGACTCGGACAATCACCAAACATTGGTGATACAACTTTGTCAAAGTGTGTAGCATTGCTGGCGGCAACAATAAGTAGTATTTTGAAGCAGTTTATTGAATTTAGCCAGCTGACCCGCCTTTGTATTCCTGTATGATCGTCTGTCCTTGAAGGTATTTGAACCAGATATACAGATAATATCTGAAATAGTCGATGTCTTTTCTGGACGAATCTAATGCGACATTATTGCCCGAACGTCATCGGGCGATCTAGCGTGAGGACATAGCCGAATACGTTCCAACATGGACTCCGACATTTTTCTGAAGTATGAGCTTCCTCCAAAAGATCGATGATTTCGATAAAAATCATAAGAGTGTTGAGTCTACATACACTCCAAAGTAAGCCAGATTTTTAGATCTGTATTGGGGTGATATTCACAGGCGTAGTTAGGGTCTGATATAAAGTGACATTTTTTCTCACGAAGCAAAGCTACCATGTGACACATAATCTGTCACCAGTGCAGGGATACTGCCAACTGACAACATTAAAATTAGACGGAATAGAGCTAAACACCGATGATAAGAACATTCACCGCTGAATCTCGAAAAGTGAACAAACCACTTTCGAACAATGTAGCGCCTGCTCTTCTCTAAATTCTTATTTATTGCATATTACGCTCAATTTTATCATCAAGCACAGACAAAAAGATCAGCAATTTTTATTTGTGCATCGTGGAATATCAGGAACTGAATATTCCATAATCGCCTTTATATCGCCTCGCGGCATTTTAGTCCCCTTCGATGTCGCTGTAGCATAATCAAAAATCTTGTCATCTGCTAACACATAATATAAAAATCTCGATCTCACTGTACTCTTTTGAACGAAAAACCAACACATCATTAGAACATCCCCTCAAACGTGGCATACCAAATCTTCCTAAAATACGGTCGAATGTTTGACACAAGCACATCTCCAACCTTGAAAGATTTCGCATACTTTACGTTTGGAACTGAACTAGCAACAGTAACTCCATTCTTGTTGGGAAGTAGATTTTCTGTGGATATATAGTTTCTTTCATCCACCTCCTCAATCGTTATTTTTCTCTAGCGTAATCACAAAGATCTGCCAACTAAACTTCATACCCAATCGCCCTCCCAGATTCTTGCAGATTTTCTCCTCGAGTTCGTGGGACTTGGAAAAGAGTTCCGCGAGTTCACCCATAGACGTTTCATCTTATCATCGAATAGCTCGCCGTCATCCTCCTGCTCCTCGATACCAACATAGCGCCCAGGGGTCAATACACTAGTCCTGCGCGGCAATATCATCAAGTGATGCAACGGCACAGAACCCCTTCACATCCTCGATTTTCCCGTTCTGAAATGCCACAAAGGTGCCCGCAATTTTATCAATCTCCTCGTCGCTGAAGTCACGATGCTTTCGATCAACCATCGCCCCCAACTTACGCGCATCAATAAAGAGGGTCTTGCCCTTTTTGCTGTTTATTGCGCGTGATAAACCACAGGGTCACGGGAATCGTCACACTGTAAAAGAGTTTTGTCCGGGAGGGCAATGATCCCTTCCACCAGATCCGCTTCGATGATCTTGCGGCGAATCTCCCCCTCGCCGCCGGTCTGCGTGGAGACGCACCGTTCGCCAGCACAAGACCGATCTTCCCAGTTCGGTTTCAGATGTGAGATCATATGCTGAATCCACGCATAGTTGGCATTGCCCGCAGGAGGAACGCCATATTTCCAGCGAGCGTCTTCTGTGAGCTGCGGCTGTCCCCAGTTATCTTTATTGAACGGAGGATTCGCCATAATGAAGTCTGCCTTGAACCCCGGATATAGATCATGAAAGAAGGTATCCGCCTGATACTCGCCCAAATTCGCATCAATACCACGAATCGCAAGGTTCATCTTTGCCATCTTCCATGTGTCGGCGTTGGACTCCTGCCCAAACACCGTCACAGCACCGCGTTGTCCTCCGTGCGCCTCAATGAATTTTTGCACTTTTGCACAAACATCCCACCGGAGCCGCAGCATGGGTCGTATACACAGCAATTTGAGAAGGGGCGCAGAACGGCAGCAATAGTCTTGACAATGCTCGCAGGTGTGTAGAACTCACCGCCCTTCTTTCCCTCGTACGCGGCGAACTGTGCGATACAGTATTCGTAGGTGCGTCCGAGGAGATCCTTCGTATTCTCCGCGCTCTCCATGTCCATGTTGGTAAAGAGATCGACGACCTCCCCGAGCACACGTTTATCTAGGGTCAGGGCTTGCGTAATTTTTCGGCAGGGACATTTTTGAGATTTTTGTTGTCTGCCTCGATGGCTCGCATCGCTTCATCGATGACCGCGCCAATCTCAGGTGTATGTGCCTCGGCGGCAATATTCTTCCAACGTGCATTGTCGGGAACGAAAAAGATATTCTCCGCCTCATCGGCATCCCGATCATCCTCGAAACCTTCTCCTCGGCTACAAGCTCACCATACCGCTTTTCAAACACACTGGAGATATAACGGAGAAAATCAGTCCAACAATGACCTTGCGATAGTCTGCTGCAGAGATGTGTCCCCAGAGTTTACATGCAGCATCCCATATCTGTTTTTCAAAACCGATTTTCGCACTGTCTCGTTTTTGACTTTGCCATTGCCTTTTTCCTCCTCATGATCCTCTTTCGTCCCTATTATAACATATTTCAAAGAAAGCAAAAGATACGCCTTCGTTTTTTTGGGTTGCTCCTCGAAATGCCTTGCACACCCGACAAAATCATAAAATGTGATCTTCCGGGAGGGTTGTCCACGGGCAGCCCCGTCCCGACCATCCAGTCCACACGCGGCAGATAGTTTCGCATAAAAAATCTCCTTTCCTGTCTCACATGTACCTCTATCGAGAGTAGTTGCTGTGAGACGAGAAAAGGAGAGTGTAATTATATTGATCGTTTTCGGATCGACAGAGGAAAGGGCTCGCTCCCGCCCTCAGTCCTCGTACCAGAATGGGCGCAGGAGCGCACCGCACAGTTCTCACCCTCGGCGGGCCCCTGCTCGCGGCGCCCTTTCTGCACACGCAGGAACTGGCTGCCGATCTGTATCTGGTAGTCGATGATCTCACCGAGATAGGACTTGCGCGTCACGATGCCGTGCAGTGCATCCGTCGCCTCCGTCGGGGCAAAATCGATCTCGGAGGGACGGCTGGCGAGAGAGATCGCAGGCACGCTGCGCAGCTCCTCCGGCGGCACAAAGGAAGCATCCAGCGGATGTCCTTCGAGGACAGGCCGCCCATCCTGCCACGATGCCTTTCAAGAAGTTCGAGAGCCGATAAAGCTGAAAACAAATTTATTGACCGGATGGTTATAGACGTTGAGCGGCGTATCGATTTGCTGCGACGCCATTCTTCATCACGAGGATGTAGTCCGAAGCGCCATTACCTCCGACTGATCATGTGTCACGTAGATGATGGAAGCCGTACTTCATCTGCAGCTCTTTGATCTCAAGCGCATCTCCTCACGCAGATGCGGGTCGAGACTCGAGCGGCTCATCGAGCAACATGACATCGGGATTGATCGCAAAGGGGCTCGGGCGAGTGCCACGCGCTGTTTGCCGCCGCCCGAGAGGAGTCCGGGCTTCCTTCCGCTGCCGACAGGAGATTCGTCGCCTTCAGTGCCTCGGTGGTACGCTGGCGGATCTCCGTCTCGGGAGCTTTCGGATGCGCAGAGGAAACGCACATTCTCATAGACCGACAGGTGCGGCCAGACGGCAAATGCCTGAAACACCATGCCAAAGTTTCCGCTTCTCAGGCGGCAGATGGTGATTTTTCTTCGGTGAGGAGAGCAGGCGGTCATCGACCACTTCCCCCTCGGAAAGATCCTCGAATCCTGCCACCATGCGCAGCGTCGTTTGTCTTTCCAGCCCGACGGACCAAGCATGAGAAGCAGCTGCCCTTTTTCGATCTCAAAAATTGAGGGTGATCGACGGCGGTGACGTCGCCGAATCGTTTGGTCACATCCACTAAACGCACTACCGACATACCTTACACCCCCGCCTTTTTCGTGAAATGATTGATGATCGTCTGACCGATGATGATGATGATGAGCGCAATGCCCGCCAGTGCCGCCGACATGACCGTCTCACCGTCCTCGTTCAGCGTATAGATCGCGACACCGATGGTGCGCGTCGTCGGTCGCATGAGCATGATCGACACGGTCAGCTCACGCAGTGAGGGCAGGAAGATCAGGAAGAACGCGGCGAACATGCCCCCGGCCGCACAAGCGGCAGGGACAACGTCGCGCAGCGACTGCCATCATCGTCGCTCCCGCAGGCACGCGACGCCTCGACGAGCGAGTCATGACCTGCTCAGCGCGGCGGGTTTGCCTTGAGAGAAAACGCCATGTGGCGGGCGATGCAGGCGACCAGGATGATCCACACTGTATTGTAGAGGTTAATGCCGAACTGCCCGCTCCACGCGAGGATCACGCCGAGCGCAATAGCGATCCGGGAACGGAGAACGGCAGCATCCCGAGGAACTCGAGAATGCCCTTGCCGCGTACCTTCATCTTGACGATGACGACAGGGAGATCATGACACCGGCAAACATGGTAATGACTGCCGCCGTGAAGCCGAGGCGTCACACTGTTAAAGATCGCATCGCGTGACCTTGTAGTCGAACAGGATGAATTATAGTTATCCAGCGACAGATTACTGAGTGCAAACGAAAAGCCCATAGGTTTTGAGACTGCCGACGAGGAAAATGACGGCCGTCGGCAAGAGGATTGTAAAGGCGATATACGCGAGGCAGAAGATGAGGAGCGGATAACTGCAGACCGCGCAGTTTCAGCTCCATAGGGCGGAAGCTCTTGCCGCCGATGATCTGATAATGTCCCGAGCCGAGGATCTTGCGCTGCAGCCAGATGATGAACGCCGCCGTAACAACAAGCACCGTAGCGAGCACGGTTCCCGTACGGATCGCATCGAAACTGCCGCCGCTCTGATGGATGCGCTCATAGATCAGCGTCGGGATATTATAGATGCCGTTCTCGATGCCGAGGACGCTACCGTGCCGAAATGCGCCATCGAATAGAGCATGATGAGAAGTGCCCCCGAGAGAATACTCGGCAGGACAAGCGGGATCGTGATCTTTCGTGTGATCGTAAAGAGCCCCGCGCCCGAGATGCGCGCCGACTCCTCGAGGCGTCGGATCCATGCGCTCAGGGCGCCGCACACCTGAATGAAGACGAACGGGAAAGATACATGATCTCACGCCGCTGATCCCATAGGTAGGTGTAAATGTTGAAGATGGGGCCCGAGAAGCCGAAATGATCGATAAAGAATTGATTGATAAAGCCGGCATTCGGCGAGAGCAGCATCTTCCACGCGAGTGCACCGATAAAGGACGGCAGCATAAAGGGAACGAGGAACATTCCTTTCGCAAAAGGTCTTGTGCGGCAAATCCGTCGCGTGACGAGCCACGCGAAGAACGTCCCGACGATCATCACTGCCCACCGTGGTGCAGGGAGGCAATGATGAGGGAGTTGAGCAGTGCCTGATACGTCTCAGGCTCCTTGAGAATATCCAGCGCACTCGAAAAGTTGAACGATCCGTTCACCCAAAATGCGTTGAAGAGAATCAGCAGAACCGGGAAGGCCACCACAATGACCAGAATGGCAATGGCAAGAACAGGATCACCTGCGCCATACCAAAGCTCTGGGGACGACTCACAGCACTCATTTGCCCACCTCATCTTTCAGCTGATCCGCACCAAACCAGAGCAGGCTAAGAATTTCACCCGACATGGATCTCCGGCACGAAACATCAAATCATCGCTGATGGCACGATGCGTCTCAATACTCGTGCGCAGATGCGTCCCATCGATCTCGATCAGATAGTCCATCGTAGCACCGAGGAAGTTCGCGCGGCGCACGATCCCGCTCAGTCCGTCTCCCGTACGAGAACGCATGACGATCCGACGGACGGAACCCTGCCGCCCAATGATCAGCATCCCCTCCGGCAGCTCAGCATCGATGCGCTGCGTGCCGTCCCGACAAAGAAGGTCCTGCTCACGCCGTACCGGAAGGAAGTTCGCAATCCCCATGAAGTTAAACACAAAGGGGTTCGCCGCCTGCTCAAAAGATCTCCACGGCGTACCGATCTGCTGAATGCTGCCGTGCTCATCCACGATCGCTACGCGGTCGAAATCGCGAGCCCGATCTCCTGATCGTGCGTCACGTGAGGGACAGTGACATTCAGCTTTTGCTGCAATGCCTTGATCTCAAAGCGCATCTCCTCGCGCAGATTGGCATCCAGATTCGACAGCGGCTCATCGAGGAGCAGGGCGAGGGCTTGCCGACAAGCGCACGCGCGAGCGCGACGCGCTGCTGCTGGCCGCCCGAGGCTCCGACGGCAGGCGTTTTCAGCCCCTTCATCCCGACGATCTCCACCATCTCCATCACACGCGTACGGATCTCGTCCTTCGGACGCTTCGCGATCTTGAGCGGGTAGGGCGACATGTCGAGACCGTCAGTGCGGCCATACCGCATAGTCCTGGAAGACGAGGTCCGATGCCGCGGCGCTCCGGCGATATCTCCACCTGCTCCGCAGGGTCGGTAACGAGTGTATCGTCCAGATAGATCTTGCCCGCATCCGGGACTCAAAAGCCTGCAATCAAGCGAAGCAGCACTGTTTTCCCGCAGCCCGAAGGGCCAAGCAGGAGTAAAGCACTCTCCCTTGCGTATCGTCAGTGACAAATCGGCTAAGACATGGTGATCGCCATAGCTTTTGCTGACGCCCTCCACACGGATAATATCCATAAAGCCCTCCTCCACACGTGCACGGAGTACCGCGCGCAATATGTTCGTGCATCCCCATATACTGAAAAGGGCGGCGGAATGAACTGTTTCATTCACCGCCCTCACAGGAACGACCGATTTCGCAGCTACTTACCGATAATCTCTGTGAACTTCTTGATCGTCTCCTCTTTCTGCGGGAGATCTCCGTATAGTTCACCTTAATGGCGCGCTGGAGTGCCTCTGCCGGCTTCGGCAGACCGAACTTCTCCGGCATATCGACATCGTTGCGGACAGGGAACGGTTCCCTCGTTGGCGATCATCTGCTGTGCCTCACTGCTCAGCAGATAGTCGACGAACTTCTTGGCCGCATCCATGTTGTTTGATTCCTTGAAGATCGCCACGGGGCTCGGTACAACGGCAGCTCGGGCGGATAGGCGAGGGCGACATGTGCGCCCTTGTTGACCTTATTGTTCGTGATGTAGTCAACGCCAAGGCACGCAGCGAGCTCGCCCGGGAGGTATCATCTATGACCTGTCCCGCGCCCTTGCCGATACGGGTCTGGTTCGCGGCCAGTTTTTCAAAGAACTCCCAGCCAAACTGCTTTCTGCAGGAGTGCAATACTCATATACGACGTTCCCGAAAGCGCGGGGTCAGCGATGCCAAATGCATTCGTAAACTCCGGCTTCGTCAGATCACTCCACTGCGTCGGAGCAGTCGAAATCTTGTCCTTGTTATAGGTGATGCCGAGCGTTCCGAGACGTGCTGCCGTGAACGTGCCGTCATAGTCATCGAACGGATTCACGGGCTCATCGAAGACGGTGGGCTTGAGTTCTCCAGCACGCCGTCTGCCTTCATCTTATAGAAGTCAGGCACTTCACTCGTCCAGATCACGTCTGCGAGGATGTGCCCGCTCTGTTTCTCCGCCGCGATCTTTGCCATCAGCTTGCCCGCACCCGCTGACTGATAGTCGACCTCGATGTCGGGATACTTCTTCTTAAACCCTTTCGACGATGCCGCGATCAGCGACTCCTTCATCGACGTGTAGATGACCAGCTTGTTCTTTCCGTCGCTCGCAGCATTCTGCTGCGGACCGCCGCCGCATCCCGCTGCGAGCAGGGTGCACGCATCGCCGCCAAGACGGTGAGAATACTCCATTTTTCTCATACATTCACCTCATTAAATAAACAGCCGCTCACGCATTCTCCTTTCCCCCATGAACGAACAGAGAACCTCGTGAAAGAAATTTTGAATACGTCAATTCTATACCTCATTATATTCCCGCCTGTCTCTTCTGTCAATTAGCATTTGATTTACATTTTTAGCAAGCGCTGATGACATGAAGGCTTTCATGATGCTGTAAATTTCATCCATGCAGAACTGCTGCACAAAGCTTTCCAGCTTCGTACGGCAGCCCATTCACATTGCTTCATAAACCGCCGCCCGCGCTCGAGGTTTCTCGAAATAGCGGTGCGTCTCGTGGACGACGACGCCCGGGAGAGGGCGATAGGCGCGATGAGATTCGGGATCGCCATGAGGCCGTTGACGATGTCGGCGAGGACCCAGATCGCCTCGAGTTTCAGGAAGGCACCGCAGGCGATGAGCGCGATAAAGACGAGGCGGTACGGCAGGATCGCCCGCACGCCCGCGAGGTAGAGGATGGCGCGCTCGCCGTAGTAGTTCCACCCGAGGATGGTCGTAAAGGCGAAGAGGGCGAGCGATATGGTGAGCAGTGCGCCGCCGATGTGCCCGTACGCGCCCGCGATGCCGCGCCCGTCATGGCCGCGCCCGCTGTGTCACTCTGCCATGCGCCCGTGAGGACGAGGACGAGCCCCGTCATGGTGCAGATGATGATCGTGTCGATGAAGGTGCCCGTCATGGAGATCAGCCCCTGCTCGGCGGGCTCCTTCGTCTTTGCCGCCGCCGCGGCAATTGGTGCGGAGCCGAGTCCGGACTCATTGGAGAAGACGCCGCGCGCGATACCGTTCTGCATTGCCATCATGATCGTGGAGCCCGCAAAGCCGCCCGCTGCCGCTGTGCCCGGTGAATGCCCCGTCGAGGATCAGGCCGATCGCCGCGGGGATGCCGTCGATGTGCATCACGATGATGCCGACGCTGATGACGATGTAGAGAACCGCCATAAAGGGAATGATGCGCGAGGCCACCTCGGCGATGCTCCGAAGGCCGCCGATGGTGATCGCCGCGATCAGCACCGTGAGGGCAATATCCGTCACGAGACGCGGCGCCGAAGGACAGCTCCGCCGAGTCCACAATGGCGTTGACCTGCGGGGAATGTCCCGATGCCGAAGAAGGCAACGAGCACTGCCGCACACGCGAAAAATCCTGCGAGCGGACGATATTTCTCCCCCATGCCGTGACGGATGTAGTACATCGGGCCGCCGGCAATGTCGCCGCGCTCGTCGGTCGTGCGGTACTTCACGGCGAGCAGTCCCTCCGCGTACTTCGTCGCCATGCCGAAGAACGCCGCCATCCACATCCAGAAGATCGCCCCCGGGCCGCCGACCTTGACCGCCGTCGCGACACCGACGATGTTGCCCGTGCCGATGGTCGCGGCGAGCGCTGACGCAAAAGTGCCCTTAAAAGCTCGACACGTCGCCCTCTCCGCGGTTTTTCGCGCGCAGGATGAGCGCGAGCGCACGCGGCAGGCGGCGCACCTGGAGCAGCGAGAGACGCAGCGTCAGCATAATGCCTGTCCCCACGAGCAGGACGATGAGCGGTACTCCCCAGAGGAAGGAGTCCACCGCATTCAGTACGGGAAGAAACGATTCCATACAAGATCCCTCCGAAAATAAAAATATGCGCACATTTTACCATGATAAAGCACTAAATGTCCATGGGATCTGTATGTATACAGGGAAAGCAGTGTCTCCCCACCACCGCAAAGCGGTCCCCTCCCCCGTCATACGGGGAGGCTTCGAAATAACGGCATAATAGCTTCCCCGCCGTCATTTATGTGCACATATCTTCATTTTACATCCGGCGCAAAAATGGCGTACAATATATCATTACGAAATGGGAAAAGGGGTGGGGCGATGCTTCGGTATCGGAATTATCGCCAACGTCGCCGCCATCGCGCTCGGCGGCGTCCTGGGGCTCGGCTGCGGCCGCTTTATCGCGAGGCGCGTGCAGGAGACGCTGATGCGTGCCTGTGCGCTCGCCGTGATGTTTCTCGGGCTCGGCGGCACGCTGCGCACGATGCTCAGTGCCAATGCGGATGGGCAGCTCGCGCTCGGCGGCGTCTACATGATGATCACGAGCCTCATCGTCGGCGGTCTCATCGGCGAGCTGCTGAACATCGAGGCGCGCATGACCGCGTTCGGCGCGTGGCTGAAACGCGTCTCGGGCAGCGCGGGCGACACGCGGTTTATCGACGGCTTTGTCACCGCCTCGCTCACGGTCTGCATCGGCGCCATGGCGATCATCGGCTCGATCAATGACCGTCTGCTCGGCGACCCGTCCGTCCTCTTTACCAAGAGCGTCCTCGACGGCGTCATCATCATGCTCCTCACGGCGACCCTCGGCGAGCTGCATCTTCTCCCTCCATCTCCGTCGGGCTCTTTCAGGGGGCGATCTTCGCTCTCGCGGGCCTCCTCGCGCCCTATATGACAGACAGCGCCCTCGCCGGGCTCAGCTGCGTCGGCAACATCCTCATCTTTGCCATCGGGACGAATCTCCTCGGCCTGCCGAACATCCGCGTCGCGAATTTCCTCCCCGCCCTCGTCATCGCCGCCCTCTGGGGATGGGGTGAGCACAGGCGCTGCTACCGTACGTTCCGTCGGACCGCTGTGTCCTCAAAGCAGAAATACTCCGGGTGATGACGGGACTGGGTATACTCGAACTGGACGCCCTCGGCATTGTAGGTTCTCCCGCTGACCACGGCCAGGCAGTTGTAGTCCCCCATTTCCAGCCAGCGCATATCCAGCGCACCGGCACGCTCCACCGTCATGCGCCGGCGGCTGGTGACGATGGTCATGCCCAGGACGTTTTCGATGTAGTCATAGATGGAGTGCGCAGCGATCTCCGGGGTGAGATCGGGCACGGCCTCACGCAGAAACAGATTGATATCCAGAATCAGGGCTTTCCCCTCCAGATAGCGGATGCGGCGCATCATAGATGTCGCTGCCGAGGGGAGCCCTGTTTTTCTGCTGTCTTTTTGATCCACAACGTCCTCGGCGAAATGAACGACGCGGGTCACCGCCTGAAAATGATTGCGGGCAGCGGCCTCACGAAAGGACTCGATGCCGCCGATCATAAACTCGTTCTGCGCGGTCGGCTGATAGATCACGCGCATCCGCCGCCCCTGCCCGGCCTGGATATAGCCGTGCTCGATGAGGCGCGCCAGCGCGCGGCGCAGCGTGGCGCGGGAGCAGGCATACGCCGCTGTCAGCTCGCTTTCGGAGGGAAAGACCGCCTCGAAGGGATAGAGGCCCTCCTCTATTTTTTGAGTCAGTTCTGGGCCGGAATGGATCAATTTCTCTGGCTCATCGGTGAGGCGGTTTTCCACATGGGCATCCCCGTGGGGATTTGCTGGTCGGTGGTGCGAAAGATGGGCGGCACCCCCATCCTCGGCATCATTCTCGGACTGACGCTGGTGTCCGGACAGCTGCTGAATGCCTACGCCGTGGCGACGACGCCTGTGGACAGAATTCCTCACTGGGATTTCGGTTATTTTACGGTGGACATGATCGGCTATCAGGCTGCAGGTGCTCCCCGCGATTTTAGCGCCCTCACTCTTGTCTATTTGGAACGCTTCTTCAAACGTCTCGTGCCCACGGTGGTGCAGATGATTGTGGTTCCTTCTGCAGTCTGGTGCTGGCCGTATGCGCAGCATTTGTTTGTCCTAGGGGCCCATCGGCTGGGCGATCGGTTCGCTCATTTCCGGCGTGGTGTTCAGCGGTATCACCGGCCCCCTCCGTGAGGTGTTCGCCGCCATCTTTTGGCTTTGTCTATGCTCCGCTCGTCATTGCGGGGCTGCATCACGACCAACGCCATCGACCTGCAGCTGATCGCCGACTACCACGGCACCATGCTTTGGCCGATGATCGCCCTGTCCAATATTGCCCAGGGCAGTGCCGTTCTTGCCATGATCTATCTGCACGGCGTTCCTGGACGGCGCGGTAATCCCACTCAAGGGAGGTGGGCGACGGTGTTTTTCTCCGAGGGCATGGTCGGCGAGGGTCTGGCGATCCGCCCCGTCAGCGAGACCCTGTGCCCCGGTCTCAGGCAAAAATCACGATGCTGATGGACGATTCCCGCCATGCGGTGGGCATGACGCTCGCGAACGGCGTGAGGTTTTGCTCCATGTGGGCATTGATACGGTAGATATGCAGGGGCGACGGCTTCTCCTATCTGGTGCATACCGGCGACGAGGTCAAGGCCGGCACGCCGCTGCTCACCTTCAGCCGCGCGAAGATTAAGGCGGCGGGTCATTCCGATATGACGGTCTGTGTCATTACCAACAAAAACGGTGTGGAGACCTTTGCCTTCCACACGGGCATGACCGGTAAGGCCGGGGAGACGGTAATCGCATCATTTTGACGCGGACAAAGAGCGCAGAGCACGGGCGGTATGCGACGTGCTCTCTGCCTCTGATGGATGGGGAGGAGAACAACATGGCAGACTTCAGAATAAGGTCGTTTATCAGATTTACCCCAAGTCGTTCAAAGACTCCAACGGCGACGGTATCGAGGGATCTGCGCGGCGTGATGGATGCGCTGGATTATCTGGCGGATATGGGGGTGGACTACGCTTGGCTGACGCCTTTTTCGTCTCGCCACAAAAGGACAACGGCTATGATATCGCCGATTATCTGGCCCATCGATCCGCATTTCGGCACGATGGACGACTTTGACGCGCTGGTCAAGGCCGCCGATGCCAAGGGGCTGAAAATCATGCTGGACATGGTGCTTTGCCACACCTCCGATCAGCACGCGTGGTTCCAGCGGGCCCTCGCGGGTGATGCGGATTACCAGCGCTACTACATTCTGCGTGACGGCCGCAATAGAAGTGCGCCGACGACCCGGGGAGCCGCCGACCAATTGGCAATGCGCGTTCGGGGGCAGTGCCTGGCAGTGGGAGCCGCGCCTGGGCAAATGGTATCTGCATCTGCACGATGTGAGTCAGCCGGATTTGGATTGGACGAATCCGACCGTACGGGACGAGCTCGCCAAGGTGGTACGGTTTTGGAAGGAGCGCGGCGTCGCCGGATTCCCGCTTTGATGTCATTAACCTCGTCGCGAAGCCGGAGGTTTTTGCCGATGATACCCAGGGGCTGGGGCGACGGCTGTTTGCCGACGGGCCGCATATTCACGAATATTTGCAGGAGCTTGTCCGCAGCGCCGGCATCGGTGATATGGTGACGGTTGGCGAGATGGCGTCCACGGATCTCGAGAACTGCATCCACTATACCCGCCCTGCCAATCATGAGCTGTCCATGACGTTCAGTTTTCATCATCTGAAGATCGATTACAAGGACGGTGACAAATGGGCCCTGATGCCGCCGGATATGATGCGGCTAAAGCAGCTCTTCGCTGCGTGGCAGACGGGCATGGCGAAGGCAGGCGGCTGGAACGCGCTCTTTTGGTGCAACCATGACCAGCCCCGCATCGTCTCGCGCCTCGGGGATGACAAGGAGTACCGTAAGGCGTCGGCCAAGATGCTGGCGGCCTGCATCCACCTGATGCGCGGTACGCCGTACATCTACCAAGGGAAGAACTGGGCATGACCAACGCGGGCTATACCTCCATCGCGGATTACCGGGACGTGGAGAGCCTGAACTATTACCGCATCCTGCGGGAGCAGGGCAAAACGGAGGCGGAGGCGCTGACGATCCTAGCCGCGCGCTCCCGCGACAACGGACGTACGCCGATGCAGTGGTCCGCCGGGCCGTACGCAGGTTTTTCCACGCGAGAGCCCTGGATTCCTCTGGCGAAAAATCATGCGACGATCCATGTGGAAGCGGCGCAGAGGGACGAGGATTCCATTCTGGCGTTTTATCGGCGCCTGATCCAGCTGCGCCATGAGATGCCCATCATTGCGGAGGGCGATATCCGATGTATCGAGGAGGACAATTCCGACGTGATCGCCTACGAGCGCACATGGCAAGGGGAGCAGTTGACGGTGCTCTGTAATTTCCGCCCCACGGCCGTTCGGCTGCACCATCTGTCTCTACAGGATTTCGCCGACGCCCAGAAACTCCTCGGGAATTACCCCGGCCGGGAGGAATGCCTCCGTCCGTATGAGGTGTTGGCGCTATATCGCCGGGCGTAAAGCCATCCCAATAGCCTGCTGATGCCGCACGCATCGGAGCAAAAAAGCCTTCTGTACCGACGCGGGCATAGAAGGCTGTTTTTATCGTATACGTCGACAGATTGACCGTATCACTCCGATCCGACAATTCCAATCGAAGTGATGAACCCCTTTTGGGCGGTGAATGCAAGCCCTATATGATACTGGTCACGGTAGACGAAGGTCTCTCTCCCATTTTCTTCTTTGCTGTAACGATACGGCTTGCCGTAGATGCGCAAAATCTTGCTCATGGGTCGCCGACGGTCACGCCTGCCGGCGTCGCGATGCCGTTCGGCGCATCCGTGTTGATGAACTCGGCACGATCCCCAATAAACATCACGCGAAAAGATGTCCCATAGGGTATACGTATCTATCGTGTCATTCCGCGCATCACTCCACTTCGGCTCTGTCCGCGTGGTGGGCGCACCATATATCTCCTCGACCTCCGCGCGCGTTGTCCCCGCCATAATACCGCCAAGTGCAATGTCCGAATCGTTCAGAACGTGCCCATCCCGATTGATCTGGTTGATGCCCGCTGCCATAGATATCCCTGACAGGGCGAACATGAAGACCGCCAACAGGATCACTCCCTTTTTCATCTCTCTCATCCTCCCCGTTCACTTACTGAGAAACCATCGATGCCCGTAGTATACCATAAAAATCATCAAAAAGGCGGCGGCTTTCATGGGACTACTGCACCGCTCGTACTCCATCCACCTCCAAATCGTCGCGTTTTTTATATCTTCGTCAAATGAAATATAAAAAAATCGCGTTTTTTATATTTCAGGAGGAACGGATAACATGAAGCATGTCAATCTGAGCGGCTCTCTGTCAGAGGCTCCCTAGAATCTCCGCACGCGTCAAACCGCTCGACTTCTCGATCACCTCGAGAGGGATGTTCAGCTTGCGCAGCGAGCGTGCCATATCCAGCATTCCTCACGATGACCCTGAGCACGACCCTCAGCACGCCCCTCAAGGCGTCCCTCTTCCAACTTCTTTTCGCCAAATTTTTCCATCAGTTCACACATGGCATTGACCCCCTCTGCTTCTGCCTTAAAATAATCGGCTCGTTTCGCAAGTTCCGCATAATTCATCTGTTCCGGGCGCTCGCAGAAAAAGTCCTGCATCAGTCGCCTGAGCGGTGTGTCGTCTCGGTTCGCTCCGTTGACATAGAGGATATGCGCCCCATCATCGAATGGACGCTGCGTTTCTTGGATGATCCGCTCGACGTGATACAGCGGGCATCCTGCTTGATAGATGTCGTTTTCTGTGATGAAGATCACCCATGTCTCCGGGAGTGCCGCGAACTCCGCTCCTTTTGCCAGCGCGCGCGAGTCCATCATGCTGCTGTTGTATCGCGCCCGGCGCGCAGTTGCGCCTTCGTTTGCCCGCTGGACTTCGCAGTCGTAGAGTTTCCCTCGCTGTCCTCTGCCAGCACATCAAAACGAACTCCGCGTCCGTAGAGATTGTCCGCACTCTGCTGTGTAACGACGCGCCGAACAACAAGATCATCCCGATCAAAGAAGATGCGCAGCAGGAGCTGCATCCCTTCGGTATAGTTATCAAAGCATACGTTGAAAAAAACGTATCGTCGATCAGGCGGAGTTTCTGAATCAGTTCTCGGTACTCCGCAGGAATGTCCTTCTTGATGATGCTCACTGATTCGATTCCTCCTCTTACACTACTATCATAGTATGCACGGCGGCAATGGTTGTCAGGGAGGAAATATGTCACCATCATAAAAAGAGCTTTCAAACGTCCGACGGGACGAATGAAAGCTCTCGCCGCGTCGACGGCAGAAAAAGAAGATACCGACGCACTGCCCATGGGTCTAATTGGATGACAGAAATACATCGAGGGGCTGCTTTGGGCGGCTTCCTTTTGTTTTGCACACAAGCCAATCTCTGCTATACTAAGGGCGTGTATAGGAGGGATTTGCCATGAGATACTTTATCGCGAGCTGCGGCTATACGGCGCAGTTCCCGGAGGAGAGCCGGCAGATGCGCGACTACATCGCCGCCGCACATCCTGCGATGGAGGTGGTACGCTGCTGCGTGCCGGGCTGGAAGACGAAGATCTACGAGGACAAGATGCCCGCAGGGGAACTCACAGAGCAGTGGAAGGCGATCCCGCAGAGCCGTGTACTCACAGCGGACGACGCGATCTGGTCGCTCTGTCCGAACTGCATGAACATCGCCGCCGAGTGGCGCGGCGCAGAGGTTCACTCGCTATGGGAGTTGATCGACGCCGACGTGGATTTTCCGCTAAAGGATTATCACGGACTGCACGTCACGCTGCAGGGACTGCTGGCGTATGCGTGAGTACACGCCGACGCATGACGCCGTGCGCAGTCTTCTCCGTAAAATGAACATTACATGGGAGAAATCCCAAGCAACCGCGATCGTGCCGACTTCTGCGGCAAGACGCTCTACCGCCCGCAGGTTGACCGCACCCACGCCTCGCACCGAAACACTACCGCGACGGCGCCGCCAGTCTCTTCGCGCCGCACACGGAGGAGGAGCAGGATACCTCATGCATGAGCACTGTGCACAGTATGGGACAGACACGGTGATATGCTACTGTCACTACTGCCTCGATGGACTAAAGGCGGGGATGGGGACTGCAAACGCGTACCATATCGCCGACCTCATCTTCGGAGATGTGCAGGAATACGTTAGGAATCGCTGATAAAACATTCCCTTGGATTATCAGTACTTCCCTAGCCCCGTATGATACTGATCACAGTAGACGAAATCCCCTTTTTCTCCCATACATCCATACAAGTCGGCAAAAACATCTTACAGTGCCAGAATCTCCGCACGCGTCAAACCGCTCGACTTCTCGATCACCTCGAGAGGGACGTTCAGCTTGAGCAACGAGCGTGCCATGTCCAGCATTCCCTCACGGTGCCCCTCAAGACGACCCTCAAGACGTCCTTCGGCGCGTCCCTCTTCCATCTTCTTTTCGCCAAATTTTTCCATCAGTTCACATAACATTGACCCCTCTGCTTCTGCCTTAAAATAATCAGCTCGTTTCGCAAGCTCCGCATAATTCATCTGCTCCGGACATGTGGAGGATTCTAGGGCACAGACAGGGCAAAAAAGATGCGCTAAGATGGCGATGCTGAATTTATCAGTGCTTCCCTAGCCCCGTATGATACTGGTCACGGTAGACGAGGGTCTCTCTCCCATACATCCATACGAGTCGGCAAAACATCTTATAGTGCCAAAATCTCTGCACGCGTCAAGCCGCTCGCCTTCTCGATCACCTCGAGAGGGACGTTCAGCGTGAGCAGCGAACGCGCCATATCAAGCATTTTGCGTTGCCCTCCGCACGCCCCTCAGCACGACCTTCGGCGCGTCCTCTTCCAACTTCTTTTCGCCAAATTTTTCCATCAGTTCACACATGGCATTGACCCCCTCTGCTTCTGCCTTAAAATAATCAGCGCGTTTCGCAAGTTCCGCATAATTCATCTGCTCCGGACGCTCACAGAAAAAGTCCTGCATCAGCCGCCCGAGCGGTGTGTCGTCTCGGTTCGCTCCGTTGACATAGAGGATATGCTTCCCCATCATCGAATGGACGCTGCGTTTCTTGGATGATCCGCTCGACGTGATACAACGGGCATCCTGCTTGATAGATGTCGTTTTCCGTGATGAAGATCACCCATGTCTCCGGGAGTGCCGCGAACTCCGCTCCTTTTGCCAGCGCGCGCGAGTCCATCATGCTGCTGTTGTACCGCGCTCGACGCGCAGCTGCGCCTTCGTTTGCCCGCTGGACTTCGCAGTCGTAGAGTTTCCCCTCGCTGTCCTCTGCCAGCACATCGAAACGAACTCCGCGCCCGTAGAGATTGTCCGCACTCTGCTGCGTAACGACGCGCCGAACAACAAGATCATCTCGATCAAAGAAGATGCGCAGCAGGAGCTGCATCCCTTCGGTATAGTTATCAAAAACACACGTTGAAAAACGTATCGTCGATCAGGCGGAGTTTTTGAATCAGTACACGGTACTCCGCAGGAATGTCCTTCTTGATGATGCTCACTGATTCGATCCCTCCTCTTACTCTACTATCATAGTATGCACGGCGATAGCGGTTGTCAAGGACAAAAAGAGCTTTCAAAACGCCGAATCGGCTGAATGAAAGCTCGCTGCGTCGCCTGCACAAAAGGCAGCGACGAATGTAGGATGTATCCTGTCGCTCGGCGCGAGTCAGCAGAACCGACGATCATCCATAGACGACCTCATCCTCCGCCTCGTCGAATGCGTCTGCCTCTTCCTCCTCATCCTCCATCTCATCATCCCACTCCGCCGCATCATCCGCAGCGCATGACGGCTCATCCTCCTGCAGCGCCTTATAGATGCCATAGCCGAGAAGGCCTGTCGCAAGAACTGCCGTCGCGATACCGACCGTTTTTCAATGTGCTCATTTCGTCTGCCCCCGTTCTTAGCTTTTTCCTGAGTCTCCGCCATAATTGCCGACATGTCGTTATACGCCATCGCCGTCCTGCGGCGTTCGCCAGCCATCCCGCGCGAACTCCGCAGCAATCCCAGTTTCGACGCCTCAAGACCGCATCCATATTCGCCCCGAAGAAAACGAACTCCCATCCGTACTTCTCCTTTTTGGGTGCTCGATGCACTCCTTGATCTGCTCCGCCGAATACTTGCGGCTGGAGTTCTCCTCGCCATCCGTGATGATGACAAAGAGCACCTTCTCCGCGCGATAGTCCTCCGCCGTCTGTTTCTGCACCGCACGGATCTTCTTGATCGTGCGCCCAGTGGCGTCGAGGGCGCCGTGCCGCCACCCACGCGATAGTCCTTCTCCGTGAGCGGTGCAACCGCGCGGATGTCGATGCGGTCATGCAGCAGCCGATACTGATTGTCGAACAGCACCGTTGTCACGCGCCTCGCCCTCGAGCTCTGCCTGCTCCTTCAGCATCGCGTTGAACCCGCCGATCGTATCCTTCTCGAGCCCCGCCATCGACCCACTCCGATCGACGATGAACACCAGCTCCGTCAATCCCTTTTTCATGAAAATCCTCCTTCGTCTCTATACCAAACCTGAGGCTTTCGCCTGTCTATGGTTACAGTATAGGGAGGAAGGAGGACAAATGTTGTCTATTTAGGAAAATACGATACGTCCATCTTGATCGAATTCATTATGGTCACAATCATGGTTTTCATGAGAAGATCTATCATCTCTTCAGATATCCCGTTGCTCGACAAAATGTTAGCAATATTTTTGAAGTCCTCAGGTGAAGGCTTAATCTCCTCCCCCTTCACGAGTTTATATACCACTATCCACCACCTGCTAACGCTGCGGCTATGCGGCTGCACCTGTGCTTTTGGATCTGCCCCCATTTTACTGCCTCCTATCGTACTCTTGAACTGCATCTACATGAAGTTATATTAACATGTCCTCTCACTTTCTGCAATATTGACTTTGCTTAACTGAGAGGTTACCCTTCGCAAACTCTCACAACACCTCCTCTTCATAACGGTCAGCCAACTCACGAATGAACTTAATGAGTTCTTGGAAATTAAGACATGACGAGCTATAGGTAGTTGTATCAGAGATATGCCATATATCAATCCTTCGTAAAAACAATACCGTCTAAACCGTCTTTATTCCTCGTCAACTCGACATCACTATATTTCGTTAGCTGAACCCCAAGTATAATTCCCTCTGTCGTGAAGAAGATTCTGATGCTCATTGCAAAGATCTTCAACGACCATGAATGTATGCCTTTGAAAAAGGTTGTTGGGCTTGTGCAGCCTTATGGAAATAGCGGTTAAACGCTTCTTCTCCTCTATAAAGAACGCTCTTATCCCCCAGATAGGATAATCTTATCCTTCATCTTTTTCGCACATCGTCAATAAATTGTTTTTCAGCAGCTCTCTTCTGCTGGGCAGCACAGCCCTTCGCCAAATAAATCAGGTGCAAACAGCTCGTGTTTCTTCGGGAGAATAACAGCAACAGCATTTTCCGGATTGATCATAATTTCCGGCAGTTCAGTTTCTGTTCCTTGCAGAATTGGTTCAGTTTTGCTTCTCTTACCGTGATACTTTTTATATCATCCTCTGCGATACTTTTTCTCAATGATACGATACACCTCAACAACCGCAGGCTTTACCATTGTAGAAAAACAAACCTTTTTGAAGTGAATGATATACCTTCTCGTCAAAATCTTCCATCCGCCATTGCAGACTGTGCTGAATGAATATCCTTAAGAACAGGATCAAGATGCTCCTTAACCTTATCGACAATACGGTCAACCAATACAGGGTCTTGCAGACATTCATCCATATCAAGAACGGCTCGAACAACTCATTCAAGTTATCTATCATTCCGAGTTCAAGTTCGACATCACGCATTCGCTCAATATATCGCTGCCTCTTCCCACTTCTTTTTTCTTTAAAGAGTCGCGATATGGCAGCACACCGTTCAGCCCGCTTCGTATCCCAAAAGAACTGTTCGGGGTACATTCGCTCCTCGTCAAAGACCGATGTCAGCTTGTTCCAGCGAACAGCATATTTACGCACCAAATCTGCCAAAACTCGCTGATACATTTGTTTTAACAGATCTCTTTGCCAATGAATAAAGTCTTCCACCATCGCTGATGTTAATTGATCGTTTGCCGGCATCGGATATAGGTACTGTGGGTTCACACGCTGACAAAGGACTTCATACCCCTTGCGATTATGTTCACGCGCATACAATCCGCTCAAAAGTTGCCCGTTAAGAACCTTATTGTAATCCTCATTGACCAATATCCGAAGAATCTTTGCCGCCTCAGCGTCTTCCCTCATCCTTAAATATGCGATTGCGCAGAGTTCGAGGACCTCATTTGTGCCGCCCGACATACGAATCGCTCCTCGAATCATATCAAGAACTTTATCACGATATAGTTCATAATTTCCCATTCAAGAAGAATATCCACATGTTCCAGCAGACACGACGCTGCGATCGAATCCTCTCTCAGAACACGAATATGCTCAAATTCCCGATACTTCTCGAAATGTTCTACCGCCTTTTTCTGTAATCAAGACGAAGTTCATCAGTAATGTTGAGGGTCTTTATTTTCTGCGATATAGTTTGCTGTATTTCCAAAAGAAATACCAGAACGGAGGATATGCGGCAAATTTCTCTTTTATAGAGTCCAGTCGCTCGTATTTTCTGATATCATCCGTATCCATCAATATTTTATTATACTGATTGATTTGCCGCTCCGTCAAACGGTACTCATCTTGGAAGCCATAGGTGTCAGCGAGTCTCCACGCCGTATCAAAAAGCTCCGCCGCAATGCATTGAACTGCTCCATCGCCGCACGCTGAAGTTTCCATTCCTCTTTTTCGCGCTGAAGCAGATACTCGTTCTTGTTGCGGCGATAATTCATATCACGACACCAACCTGTGATGCCAATGAAAAACGCCATTGTATACGGGTCTGTTCCTGCGACAAACACGCCAAAAATTCAGAACTGCTGCCCAGAGAGCATTGCGCATTTTCTCTTGGTATTCCCTGTTCGATAAATTTTTCGATCACCTTCCTGAATCTTAAAAATAGGTGATCGTATCGAGCAGCTGTCTCAGGATGCGGAGAAGAGCCTCATCCTTCGGTATTTTCTCGAGGTCGAGGTTGTTCAAAAATCGTATCATATTCCTGTTCCAATATATTGAGGTCATCGTAGTCGATGATCTGCGATATGGACACCGTGCACATATTCAGAGCATAGGCGGCACGACGTTTTTCTTCGTCCGTATACATATGACCCTGCTTGTCGTTGTGAACTGATTCTCTGTTGCTCATGACAGACTCCTTCCATGAATTAGCGATTGCCAATTATTTAAGACTCATCTCCATAACAATTGGAACATGATCCGACACTGTTTTTGAAATAGGTTTCAAAATCATCGTTGCAATACTTTCTGACAGCACTATTCGCTGCTCATGAATTTGAACACCTAAAATTTATCTACATCATAGGAAAAATGATCATAATTATTTGCATAGCCTCTATCCTGATACTCTCCTTCATCCCCATCCGTTGCATTGTTGTCGCATTTGGTCTTCAGAGTAGTCTTTTTCATACTGAACTGTTTTATCCTCTTATTTCCCCACCGTTCCGCAATCTCTATATCTCCCACATAAAAATCCTGATGTATTAAAAACTCGTTTTAAGTTCAGCGTTATAATCACCAAGAATGACTGTGTATGAGGGTCTCCCTTTATAATAAACGCGATCTTCGACCTGCGGATATACTTCCTTCAAGAGATTATCCAACTCTTGCCGTCTCTGATTTTTGTCCGTAAAATGTATATGCACACACAGCAGTCGTATCTCGAAATACGGTCCTCCCCGCGCAACAAATCGTGCATAGTATGGCTGCGCTTCATTAAATCTCGATTCAGACGACATATCCGCGGATAAAACGTCCGCTTTGTGCCATTTTCTAGCTTTGCCACTGGCAAACGAAACCGTTTCTTCTTCCACAGGAATGCATACCCTTCTGAGCGGAGATCGTTTTCCGATTCCGCGTGCGCCCACGCAAAATCCCATTCTGATGTGCCCAGTTCATATAGGATAGAGCGTTTTAGCATGTCCTGTTCCCAGAAAAATGCTTTCCCTCGCTTAAAAACTTCCTGCAAGGCAACGATATCGAAATCCTCTTTTCGGATAATTTCAGCAATCTTTCGCAAATCCCTCGAGTTTTCTTTCCCCATCGCCCTCTGTCCGAGATTTTTCAGATTAAACGATCCGATGCGATAGCTCATACCATCACTTCCTCTCTATGCGTTTACCACCTTCACCGCACTCCCCTGACTCCTGAGCCACATATCAATGCCGCTCCCATATACCTCGGCGGTAATGCGATACACACCGTCCTCCTGCGAAACGACCTTCGCCGTGGGGAGGCGGTCGAGGACAGCCTCGACCGATGCGCCGCTGTAGTCGAAGGTGACACGGCGGAGTTCGCCCGCATACATAAACTGGATGCGTTTGCGGAACTCGCCGTCGCTGAATTTCCTGCGGTGAACGACGCGGAAGCTCGCGCCCGTCGGCGCGAATCGTGCGATGCGGTCGATGCGGAAGATGGTCGGGAACTCTTGCGTCCGTCCGCCAGATAGGCGATGAGGGTGAAGTAGTACTCAGAGAACATGATAGCGACGGGGTTCACCTCATGCGTGCGCTCAGTACCGTCCTGACGGCAGTGGGAGATGCGGATGGTGTGCTGTGACGTCACGTGCGAGAGTTCCCAGATCGCGGAGAGGTTTTTCCGTGGCGCAGCGGGACGTAGTAATGCTGCTCGCTGCGGATGATCTTCCCCACCTGTTCACGGTCATGCGGTGCGGTCTGTCGCAGCAGCTTCTTGAGGAGGGCATCGAGCTCCTCCTTGCAGAATGCGCGGCTCTCAGGAGGATTTTGCAGACGGCGAGCACGTCCTCGTTCGTCAGCCACTCGCTCGCCGCGTGTGTGAGCAGGTACGCCGCGCGTACGATCACAGACGATGGAGGCCTCGCCCTCATCGGTGCGCGTCTCCGCGAGATAGAGCGCAGCTCCTCGATGTCACGTTGGATGGTCTTGTCCGTCACGGCAAATTTCTGCGCCAGCTCTGCCTTGTGGATGACCTCGCCCCTGCTCAGACGCTCGTACAGCTGCAGCAGACGAAAGCCTTTGTTTTCCTTTAAAGTCAATCTCCATCGTTTCACCATCCTGTCAGTCATTTTTCTGCGGTGACGCCAATGCCAGTCACCAATCCAATCTCCATCCACACATCCCAGACGGTTCAGCAACCAAAATAACCCATATTGCCCCATAAAAAGAGAAATACCATAAGCGCCGCTATAGGGATTAGAGCAACAATAAAAATAGTATTAATCGGATCGGTCACGAGTCCATAGAGGAGCAAAATTATCGCACCGACAATATGTGCACTAACAACGAGCCCTATGATGTACCCCATACCATTCGCCTCCCATTCACAATACCCATACCTGATATTTTCATCATAGCACTTGACATGGACGGTTTATGGGTATGATGATATAGGAATCGTTGTATCCATGCGAAATTATCCATTTATGACTATTTTCCTAATAATTATATCATAAAGAATATCAATCAAACAACTTTTTCTCATGTGATACTGCACGCCACTTCCCCGCTGTATAGTAAAAGGAATGGACAAATCCCGTCCATTCCTTATCGAGACTCTCCAAAATGAGGGATCATGGACATATCCCTTGATCCCTTTAAGGAATCGCTGATAAAATGAAGTCCGTCAGATTGGCGTAGATTTTTCGTCCGATTGAGGAGGCAAACCGACGCATAGCGAGGGCTATGTGGAGGATTTGCCGACAAAAAGCGGCCAAAAAAGATGCGCTAAGATGGCGGTGCTGAATTTATCAGTGCTCCTCAACATCTCCCCGCTCAGTTCCTGCTACTTTACTTTTCTCAAGATGCTCGGCAATCGGTTCCGACCATGTTTGAGGTATGCCCGCACCTTTGGCAAACGAGGAGATCATCGCACCGAGTGCCTCAAAGTTCGTGCGCACACCCGCCGCATCACAGGGCGAACGTGGCGGCATTCTCAGCGGGGATGCCGATGTCTCCTGCGACCTGCTCCGCGTCGATGTTCGCACCGAGGAGGATGAACGCCCAGCCCTCCTCTTCCTGCTGCTCTACTAGCTCCCGCACTCTGTCAGGTGTCCAGTAGTCCCCGCTCTCGGACTCGATCTTCGTGTTGTCCGTGACGATGATGACCATCGTACGCATGGGGCGATCCTCGAGACGCGCCCTCCGGTACTCCTGCTGAGCCATGTCAATGCTCCCACCTACATCGAACAGACATCCGCTGCCGCGCACGTTGTCCTGATGTATGAACTCCTCGGGATGTGCGCGTCGATACTCTTCCCCAAGGGTACGGAGGTGCGTAAAGCAGCCCTGTTCGATGAGCGCGGAATCCTCGGTGATCGGCACGCGGGTATTCATATCCACACACTGACCGCCTTGTTTCTGGAGCCAAACAAGGAGATCCGTCCGCTCCTCCCTGAGACGCGCGATCATATCGTTGAATCCGTCGATCAGATCGGACTCAAACGCCGCCATTGGGCCGCTCAGCTCCAACAGGAAGATCAGCTCCGTCATTGCCCCGCTGCCGTCCACATCGAAATACCCTCTTCGGCTGTCCGTCTTTCCCTTTGCCTCTGCCATGATGTTTTCCTCCTCTGTACGTAGCTGCTCTCCCTAATAAAACAGCACCTCAGATTGGATGATGATGCCGAATTTATTAGTGCTTCCGTAAGTATATTGAAGGATATGGACAAATAAAGTCTATATCAAGCATATCTCAAAAATTTTTCTCACCTTCATAGATATCCTCTATGCTGTAATTTATCACTCGTTTTAATTCCCTGATAATTATATCATAAAGAATATCAATCAAACAACTTGCTTCTCATGAAATACAAACCATTGTGCGTCCTTTCTTCGCTGCGCACAATGGTTTGTATGCCATCGTCTATTTCCTTTTTATTCTGCGGCACGACGAATTTCTGATACCATGTGTCGATCGGCTCAGCCTGCCCGTATCGTGAGATGAACATTTCCCGCGTGTTCGGCTCTACCAGAACATCATCGAAGGCGCGTCATGCCACGGATCTGGAACATATAGTATTCTCTGTCTGAGCCGGAGACCTATGAAGCTTTTGATCGCCGCCACCGACCTCAACGGCAGCGGGGAATGTGTGCGCGTCAAGCCACGCCTGAAAGAGGCTCTTCGCCTCACCGTAGGAGATTGGTGACGCGGTGTTCCCTGCCGCTCCCCTGCGGGCTTTCTGCCGATGAGAATGCCTTCTCGATCAGCGCCGCCAAGATCAGCTTGTTCTGGGGAACCTCATTGAACGCCAGATACGCCGTCTCAAATGTCCCCTGCTGCTCATGGACAGCGAATTGAATCCGCGCTTTCACGGGCGTATTCTGATAGGTGCAGTCCCCCGTAAACTCGACGACCTCCCTGCCATCCTCCGCCTTGAAATGCTTCCACTGCGGGCTGCTGAAGAGGCGGTGAATGCCTGATCGTAGCTCACAGACGGATGAGTGCTCGGATAACCGTTCTTGACCATCTGCACATATTTGTCGTTGGCACTCTGCGAATGCGCGATGGTATCCTCACATCTTTTCCGATGCTGTCCGCGACGCTGCGGAACAGCCGCTGCATAAAACAAGGAGCAGGAGAGAAGACCAACATCTGCTTTTTCATCGAAATACACCTCTTTCAAAAATCCTAAACGTCCCACGTTTTGCGCGGGTTTCACCACTGCCTCAGTCAGAAAAATCTACGCCTCCATGCACGCCCATCGTCTGCGCCGTCGCGGAACATGCCACCGCGCCACATTGCGGGAAAGCCGCCCTGTCCGCGCACCAGCACATCGTACATGCGATAGCCATCGCATACGGCACGCAGGGCATGGACTCTGCACAAACTTTACCAGTCCCAGCCGATAGGGACAGCGCGCACGGCGGACGCACTGCGCGAACCACGTTCTGTAAATTCTTCAAAATCCCCATGACGCTCACCTCAAATGAATTCTCTTTGATCTGTGACTATCTTAACAGATTCTCTTATACCCTAGGTCGCTGCGCGGGCGACATTTTCATTTGCGATAAGTATAGCAAAGGGAATGGACGGATTTCGTCCATGGCAAAATTATTCATGCAAAGGAAGTACGGATAAAATGCAGGGCTTTCGCGCCGCACGTCGAATTCATACCATAATATAGAGAGGAGGCCGTGCCATGTCCATCGTTGCCGCATACGCCGTACCGCACCCGCCGCTGCTGCTGCCGGAGGTGGGGCAGGGCGAGGAGCGAAAGCTCCAGCTGACGCAGAACGCCTACGAGCGCGCGATGAAGGAGGCGGCAGAGCTCGCGCCCGAGACGGTGATCGTCGCGAGCCCGCACACGGTGATGTATGCGGACTATTTCCACATCGCGCCGGGCGAGATGGCGTCGGGGGACTTCGCCGCGTTCGGTGCGCCCGATCTGCGCGTCATGGCGGACTCACGATGAGCCCTTTGCCGAGGAGCTTGCAAAGGCGGCCGCCGAGGGATCGCCGCGGGCGGCGTCGGCGGGCGTGGTGCCGCGCTCGATCACGGGGTGATGGTGCCGCTCTCCTTCCTTGAGGCGCACACGGCGGACTTTCGTCTCGTGCGCGTCGGCGTCTCGGGGCTCTCGCCCAAGGAGCACTATGTGTTCGGTCGATGCATCGCCCGCGTGGCGGAGGCGCTCGGACGGCGGGCGGTCTTTTTCGCGAGCGGCGATCTCTCCCATCGCCTGACGCCCTGACGCGCCGCGCGGCTTTGCGCCCGAGGGCCGCGGTCTGACAAGGCGTGCATGAAGTATCTGGAGAGGGCGATTTCAAAGCTCCTGCGCATGGAGCCCGCCCCCTATCAGCCGGCGGCGGAGTGCGCCTCGCACGGCTGTGGATGCTGGCGGGCGTGCTCGAGCGCGCGCACTAAGATCAAAAACTCTCCCATCAGGGGGACGACGGGCGTCGGCTACGGCTCGTGTCGTTCAGGTGACGCGCAGGATCCGCGCCGCAGCTTCGTGGAGCGGTATGAGATGCTGAGCGCGCGCCCGCGAGAACGCCGCGCAGCAGAGGACGACTATGTGCGTCTCGCCCGCCGCGCCGTGGAGACGATCGTTCGCACGGGAAACGCGCCCGTGCCCGCAGAGCTCCCGAGAGATGGCGGGACGCGGGGTCTACGTGACGCTCACGCGGGACGGCACGCCGCGCGGACGTACGGCACGTTCGAGCCGTCGGCAAAGAGCATCGCCGACGAGATCACGCGCAATGCCGCGCACGCCGCACGAAAACGACACCCACGTCGCCCCCGTGACGGAGGAGGAACTGGACGCGCTCGACATCACGGTCGACGTGCTCAGCGAGCCGGAACTCGTGCGGCGCCGATGCGCTCGACCCGAAAAACCCTACGGCATCATCGCCGAATCGCGCGGGCGCAAGGGCGTCATGCTCCCCGCCCCCCGGCATAGAGACTGCCGAGGAGCAGCTGCGCCGCACGCAAAAAGGCGGGTATCCCTGAGGGACGCCGCGATCCGCATCTGGCGGTTCACGTCGGAGCGTCACGCGTGACGGCGGTCTGCGATCTCGTCCCCGCCTGCCGCCTGCGTGAGATGAGACGGGATTCTGCCGCGCGCGCACGAACGTCGGCGGCGTCATCCGTCCGACCAACTATGGGCGGCTGACCGCGCTCGCGCTCGACCCCATCGAGAAAAAGCCGCTGCACCGCTTCCACCCCGGCCATGCGATCCTCTCTGTCGGCAGCTATGGGTGCAATCTCGCCCTGCCCGTTCTGCCAGAACGCGGACTATCGCGGCAGCGGACGCCGCCATACCGACGGAGAACGAACCGCCCGCGCGTCTCGCCGCTCTCGCACAGGAGCTGAACGCCGCCCCGCACGGCAACCTCGGCGTCGCGTTCACCTACAACGAGCCGCTCATCTCCTATGAGTACATCATGGACTGTGCGCCGCTCCTCCACGCGGCGGGGCTCGCGGTCGTCCTCGTCACGAACGGCACGATCTGCGCGGAGCCGCTCGCACGTCTCCTCCCGCACGTCGATGCGATGAACATCGACCTCAAGGGCTGGCGTGAGGACTTCTACCGACGGCTCGGCGGCGACCTCATGACCGTGCGCGAGACCATCACGCACGCTGTCCGTGCGGGCGTCCACGTTGAGGTGACGACCCTCATCATCCCCGGCATGAACGACAGCCCCGCCGAGATGGACGCCGAGGCACGCTGGCTCGCCGCCCTCTCACCCGACCTCCCGCTCCACATCAGCCGCTATTTCCCGCGCCACCGCATGCAGACACCGGCGACGCCGATCGCGGCCATCGACACACTCACCGCCGTCGCCGCGCGTCACCTGCGCTATGTCCACCGCGGAACTGCTGATCCTCTGATTCGTACATCGTCTGTGCATTGTATGCTCGCAGGTGGCACATGATATCAATACACACAGAGATAGTGGCAGACAGCATCCCCCTACCCATCCATTTCTAAGGCAATTTTTCCATTTTTCAGGACATTTAACTCTATCCATTCCCCATGAACGGTGCTACACTGGGGATGTGCATTGTTCCGATGGGAGGACACGCGCAGAGCATTTCTCTACGTTGTCTTTTTGAGAAGGGGCGTTCCTATGGAACGATGAAAGATATCGAATCTGAGGCAAAATCATCGAAAAAGTCGTACAACTAGAGCAAAAGGTTGTAAAAATAAAATGAGCACCCTCGGCATCGGTTGCATCTGTGCTCGCGATCTGCATGTATGTGTCCTACATCCCGCAGATCATCGGGAACCTGTCAGGGCATCCGGGCGACTGGATCCAGCCGTTCGTCGCCTTTATCAACTGTACCCTGTGGGTCATCTACGGACTCTTCCGCAAGAAACCCGAGTGGCCGATCGTCGTTGCAAACGTACCCGGCATCATCTTCGACCTGACTGCCGCGATCACCGCGCGGATGTAAATGAACAAAAACCCGTACACCTCCCCATGGTGTGCGGGTTTTTGCACAAAGATTTTCATTTTATCCATTTTTCATGGCAGGGAAAGCACAAGTTCTGCGCGAATAGTAGCAGGATAAGGGAATTTTAGTATAAAGGGGAATGAACATGACACAGAAGAAGACGTCACGTCTGCGCACCGCCACAGGATCTGAGAATTTCAGAAGCCTTGATAAAAGGAGCTTGTAGTCCATGGCAAAACTGATATTGTCTGCCTATTCCAGAGATTGTCAAAGACCATCCCACATGATAAAACTAACTGAGCATGGTGATGAGCCCCTCGCACGCGGAACAATATTCCGATGCATGAAAGCAAAATGGCCATACGAGAATCGTGTTGATTATTTTCTGTGATCTCTCGATGGACTGGGGCTCACTGTCTGTTCGAGGATATAATGCAGGTCTAGTATATCGTATTTTACCGCACGATGCGTATGCGCCAAATACACTGATGCTAAGTCCAAAATGGATAAAGAGATCATTGGATGAGTGAGGGTATTCCGATTGCCCTCTGGATGATGTCTACATGGGGAGATTGCCTCAATGGAATTAATTGGCCCTAGACAGGGGAATATCCAAGAATGAAGGGAATGAGACATGACACAGAAGAAGACGTCGCGTCTGCGCACCGCCATCGCCGCGCTTGCCGCCGCAGGCCTGATCGCGGCACAGATGCCGCACGCCGCCGCGAATCCATCCACGACAACCCGCTCTGCACGGGGGATGGGCATCCTGGTCGACCGCGGGCAGGGAGCCGTCCGCCGCCGTCCATGCGGCACCGCTCGCCCTCATCAAGACCGCGGAAAATAGGTGCCGTCTCGACGACGGGCACTGCCGTGATCGCGAGAGTACGACGATACGCCCCTACGCCGAGGGCTATCTCCTCGCACGTCAGGGGAAGAAATGGGGTGTGTTCCGTGCGGACGGCAAGCAGGTCGTCCCCACCGCCTACCGTCACATCGAGGAGCTGACGGAGGATCGCATCGTCGTACAGGATATGGACAAGAAATGGGGCTGCTATGGGACGGACGGCACGCTGAGTCCTCCCCGTCACGCAGCGCACGTCGTCCCTATCGCGACGGCGCTGCCTCGTGCAGGGCGCGGACAAGCGATGGAGCTTTTACCGTGCGGACGGCTCGCGCCCTGACGGAGAAGTCGTACGCTCATGTGGGTATCTTCTCCGAGGGACTGGCGAGCATCACGGAGGACAAGAAGCACGTCGGCTTCATCGACAAGACGGGCGCGGAGGTGATCGCGCCGCAGTACACTCGGCGAGCATTTTTCTCCGAGGATTGGCCGCCGTCGAGGTCGGGGCAAGTGGGGCTTTTATCGACAAGACGGGCACGATGGTGATCGCACCGCAGTATCGAGAAATCCCCATGGGTTTCAGCGAGGGCTGGCCGCCGTGCGCCGGAAGAAGGGCTCGCCCTACATCGACAAGACGGGTACGCGGGTCTTTGCCGCACCGCATGACTATGCGCCCTTCCACGATGGTCTTGCCGAGGTACGGCGCAAGGTAAAGTCAACGAACTTCCTCGGCGCGGTGCTCACCATCGCCGCCGGCACGGCAGGCCAGTTCATCTATGACCCGCTCATGCTCGACGATGAGAATGTGAAGCGCGGCTACATCGACAAGACGGGCACGATGATCGTCTCGATCAAAAACGACTACAACAGCACCTTCGCGGACGGCACGGCACTCGTCAAGGTAAAGAGCCGCTGGGGCTGCGTTGACCGCACGGGCGCTCATCTCGTCCCCGCGGACTACCGCATGATGCGCCATTTCTCGAGGATCTCGCCGCCGTGCAGGATGCGGCGGAACTGTGGACTACGGGCAAGAGGACGGCAGTGTCGCCATCGCGCCCACGTACAATGCCGTGCGGACTTTCACGAGGGACTGGCCGCCGTCGTCAGGGCGGAAAGCCGTTCTTCATCGACAAGACGGGGCGCGTCCCTTCCTCACGCCGAGCACGGTGACGGGAGCTCGGCAGCTTCGCTTCGCGAGGCTTGCCCCCGAAGGTCGGCGACAAGTGGGGCTACATCGACCACAGCGCGGTATGGTGATCGCACCGCAGTACGAGGACGCGAGCATGTTCTTGGTCGGTCAGACGAAGAAATAAGGGCTCTGACGGATTTTTAGGGAAACAAAGATGCGTCAAGATGGTTGTACCGAATTTATCAGTGCTTCCTTAGCACAGCAAATGAAAAAGCACGGCTTTATCGCTAAGCCGTGCTTTTTGATTGTCTCCGCTGCCCTCGCCTCACTCCAGCAGATGCGGATCGATGATGATGCGGTGTACGCCGTGACGGCGAAACTCCTCAGCGAGCTCCTTCGTTGTGAGGCTCATCAGCGCGCAGCGAGGTGGCGAGCACCATCTTTTTCATGTGGACGCTCCCGTCGTAGAAAAACGACCGGCTCACCGTCCCGTCGTTCAATACGATCTGCATCTTGCCCGTATGCGAGACTGGGCTGCGCATCCAGTGATGGGTAAGCGCACCTCACGGATCTGATCGAGCGCGTATCTCTTCTCGTGCATTCCCGGGAAGGAGTAATAGAATACGGTCAGACGTCCGTTCTCAAACTGGAGGAATTTTTTGGTCGCTCCGCCGCGCAATCCGCGGTACATCGACCACAGCGCTGCGCCACATGCCACCACGCCGAACAGGATCAGGACAAACATCGATGTCATCATCTTTCGCCATACCTCCTAGGGAATGCCTGTGACCGAATCGCTTTGACCATCATGATAGCATCGACGGATTAGATTCGTCTAACGAAAAAGCACGGCCTTGCCATCTGCCGTGCTTTTTGATGAATCAACCGCCGCCGTTCACAATGATGATGGAAAAACAGCGTATAAAGACCTGCGGGGATCCAGGGAAAAACGAGGAAAAGGCATTGGACAGGCGGCAGAAAAGCCGCAGGAGGAGCTGTCCTCCGCCGTCATCATGCCGGACACCGCGCGTACCGTATTCCAAGTACAGAAAAACGGAAAATGGGGTTCCATCACTCCCGATGGAATGGAGGTCGTCCCCCTTGTGTATGACAGCATCGTCACCTATGCAGAGGGTTATCTCATCGTCCAGAAGAACGGCAGACTGGGCATCATCCGTACGGATGGAACGCAGATCGTCCCCACGGCCTACGTGAATATCAAACCACCGATGGATGACATCATCGTCGTACGCGACGAGAAGGGCAAGGTCGGTGCATACGACCTCAGCGGAGCACTGCTGCTGCCGGCCGCATACGCATCAATCCAGCCGATGGGGCACGGCATTCTCTGCATCGGTGAAGAGTATGATCAATACCATCTCTGCCGCCGTGACGGGAGCCGCCTGACGGATGAGATGTTCTACAGCGTTGAGCCATTCTCCGAGGGCGTGCGCTGTCATCCGAAAGAAGGGGGAGCCGTACGGCTACATCGACGAGACGGGCAATATGGTCATCCCCCCATCGTACGATCGCGCAGAGCCATTCCACGAGGATCGTGCCGTCAATATTGACAAGAAATGGGGCTTTATCGACAGGGAGTGGTACGATGGTGATCGCGCCGCAGTTTCGCAAACTGGATCATCCGAAAGAATTTCATGAGGGGTATGCCTTGGTCATGAAAGGAAAAAAGATCACCTACATCGACAAGGCAGGGAAGACGCCGTTCAAAATGCAGTGGTCCAACGTCCGCGCCTTCTATGACGGGCTTGCCGAAGTGTCCCATTCCCGTGATACAAGTACACTGGCCGATTTGGGTTCAGCAGTGACAAGCTGCCTCACTCTTGCCGCAGGAGCGCCGCTCTATGAAGATGACGGCAGCATCATCGACGATGGGGCTCGACGCGGGTATATCAATACCTCCGGCACGGAGATTATCCCAGCCACGAACGACTATACCACCATGTTCAAGGACGACATCGCCCTCGTCAAATTGCATGGACAATGGGGTGCCGTTGATCGAAGCGGTACCTATATCGTCCCCCCACAGTACAGCAAGATGCACTATTTCTGCGATGAGTCTAGCCGCTGTATACGACGGCGGGAAGTGGGGCTACGTCGGCAGGGGACGGCATCATGCACATCCCTCCCTGCCTACGATGAAGCAGGCGATTTCCATGAGGGACTCACGCGCGTACGTGCGGCGGACGATGTCCTCATCATTGACAAGGCCGGACAGATCGCCTTTCATCTCCCTGCAGGGCTGGAGTTCCCGTGGCATTTCTCCGCCGGAATTGCCCCGATCATAAAGGACGGCAAGTGGGGATTCATTGATCGGAGCGGCAGCATTGTCGTCTCCCCACAGTATAGTGCGGTACTGCTATACGACGTGTTGTGGATGATGGGATCGTCAATGTAATACAGTGGATAAAAGGCACGTCAGAGATGCAGATATCTTGCGCTGATCTGACTGATCCGTGCTCCTCCATACACAAAACGACCTCTCACACATTCCACTGGGTGAGAGGTCGTTTTGTGAGGATACCCCGTAGAATCAGTGATGAAGGAACCTATACCTTTTAGGGAAACACTGATAAAATGAGGTCTGCCAGATTGGCGTAGATTTTTTCGTCCGAACGAGGTGGAAAACCGGACGCAGAGTGGTGCTCTGTGGAGGATTTTCCGCCGAAGTGCGGGCAAAAAAGATGCGTCAAGATGGTTGTACCGAATTTATCAGTGCTTCCTTAGGTCACTTCACGGCTAGAAGAGCAGCAGATGTCTATCGTAATGAGCTGTCAGCCGATACGATCTACAGTGTGTTGCCGGCGAATCCCGGCCGTCCCATCATGCTCTGCATCGCGAGCGATGCCAGCATGGACTGCGCGGGTACGGGCGGCGGGCTGGGCAGGTAGGATGTCAGCTCCGCTGCGAGCGCCTTGCTCGGGGTGAGACGATTGCCGTGTGTCGTCGTCTCGGAGATGAGACGCGCCCCCTTGTAGGCGCGCGTAACGATGGACCCATCCGCGAGCACGCGCGTGATGATGGTATCCGGTTCGCTGCTGTCGCGATCCTGAAGATCGGCTGCCTTCTCATCGCGCATCTCCTGCAGGATCTGCGCAAAAGTGCTCTCGGTATCATCCTTCGCGTGCGCGATGCTGCGCACGGGGGTCGGTGCAGCAACGCCGCGCCCGCCATAGATTTTTTCAAACTTCATTGTAATCCCTCCTTTGCGCTTCCTGCGAATATCACTGTCCTATTTGTTTTTATCGAGATGTGATCGACGAACTTAAATAAATTCAGAAACTTTAGTTAAATTCTAAGAATTGCCACCGTCATGTAACAAAATGTGTATTATTTCACAGACGGAAAAAGAAGCGGGGAGGGTGAGACGCGCGACCTCCCTATCCTATGTGGACAGGGAGGTCGGCTGTACAGGGTCATTCGGATGATACTGCGAGTGCCAATGCGAGCCGCGATTCCTAGCGCCCCTGCGCTGCGTGCAAGGCAAGCAGGGGATTCTGCGCTGCATCCTCGTCAAGCTTCAGCTGGTCGACACGCTCAGAGATGAGTGCCTTGCCCGCCTCGGGGTTCGTCCCGGACGTCGTCGTCTCAGAGATCAGCGTCGTTCCCTTATAGATCTGTGTGATGACTGAGCCGTCCGCGAGCACGCGCGTGACGACGGTATCGCCCTCAAGGTCCTCACGTCCATAACTGTTGACGGGCTTGGCCTCGCGCATGTTCTGCAGCATCCGTGCAAATGTGCCGGAGGTGTCCTCCTTCGCATGGGTGCGCCGCACAGATGATGCGGGCTCTGCTCCGCCGCTGCCATAGATTTTCTCAAGTTCCATTTCAATCCCTCCCTTCTTGCTTCCTGTGCTGTACGATTGTCCTTACTATTTCTATCGGAAAAAAATTCCCTTTCTTAACAAATCTCCTTGAATCCCCGTATGCTGTCCGATGGATAGAATCGTGCAAAAAGGAGCCGATGAAATGGGCGATCGGCTCCTTTGCCTCAAGCTATATGGAGGGAACGCACGCGGGATGTGGAGCGGCTGACTGCGGTGTTATAAAGAAAAATCCCGCTTGCATCGGGGCAGGCGGGCTGTTATAGTAAGCATAGAAAGAAACGTCCTTGACGGCATCTTTCCAAGGCTGCTAATATTCTTTCGAATAACCGCTCACTCGGTCAAAAGCCAGGCGGTTACTTTTTATTGCTAAAAATATAGCCTGTGCCGCGACCAACAAGAGAATCGCACCGATTTCGAGACATATCCGCTCACCCCTTTCGGGGAAAAGACACCGCCGCGGGATTGCTACCGCCCAGGACGTTTCAATGATATGATAGCGGAGTCGAATCAGCACAAACATATTTTTCGCCTTTGGATGCATCACGCCCAAGGGCCTTTTTATATCACCGACCGCTTGAATTTCCGCACGGCGGTGCCGAAGAAGACGAGGATAAAGAGGGCGAAAGGCGGTCTGCTGATGAGCGCCGAGGCCGCCGCCCTTGAGGAAGATCATGCGCAGGATCTCGATGTAGTGCGTCATGGGGATGGCAAGGCTGGTATTGAGAAGAATACGGGCATAGCCTCGCGCGGGAACATGAAGCCCGGAGGAGGATGCCCGGCAGGAGCGTCGCAATGCTCATGAGCCCCGCCTGCAGCTGGTTCTGTGCGAGCGATGCGATCATGAGCCCCATCGTAAGCGAGGCGAGCAGGAAGAGGGTCGTGAGCGCATAGAGGAGCAGGATGCTCCCGCGCAGGGGCACGCCGAAGACCGCAAAGGGCGATGAGGACGCAGATCGTCGTCTGAATGTAGCCGAGGATGATGTCAGGCGGGATCTTGCCGATGAGCAGTTCCCATATGTCAGCGGCGTTACAAGAAGTTGCTCGAGTGTGCCCGCCTCGCGCTCGCGCACGATGGCATGGGAGACCATGAGCACCATGGTGATCGAGAGGATGATGCCCATGAGTGCGGGCAGCATGTAGTAGGCGGTGACGGCATCGGGGTTGTACCATGCGCGGATGCGCACGTCGTAGGCAGGCGCAGCCACGGGCGCCCCGCGCACAGCGACGGGCTGCACCGCATGCCAAGCCCCGTCAGGGCGGCGATGGCAGAGGTCGAGGCGATGGGTCCGAGGCGTCGACAATCGCCTGAATCGGCACGGTGTGCCCCTGCGTTTTGCCTTCCGTACAAGATCGGGCGGAAAGACAATGCCGATCTTTGCATCGCCGCGCTCGATCCGCTCGTTCAGCTCATCGTAGCTCCATGCGATATAGCGCAGGTCGAAATAGCCGCTCGCCGTCATCGCAGCAAGGAAGCTGCGGCTCTCCTCGCTCCGCGACTGATCGAATACGACCGTGGACTGGTGCCGCACGTCCGTACGGGATGGCAAAGCCGAACACAACGAGGTGAGATGACGGGCGGGAGGAAAGTCACGCCGATCGTGATCCGGGTCGCGCCGCATCTGGAATGAGCTCCTTCGCGAGCAGTGCAGAATGCGCGTCATCCCTGTGCCTCCCTCTGCCGCCGGTCGTAGTAGATGAAGACATCCTCCATCGTGAGATCCCACGGTGCCGCGTGCAGCTGCTCCGGCAGCACAGTCTCCCGCGGAACGAGTGCACGCACCTGCCGGCCGAACACATAGACCTCATCGCAGGGCACACCCGCCGCCCGCAGCGCCGCCGCCCCTCCTCCGCACTGTCCTGCGCGTAGGACGTAGAGCCGCGCGGGCAGCTCCTCCTTGAGCGCAGACGGCGAACCGAGGCGATCTTCTTCCCGCGCTGCAGGAAGGCAATCTCATCGCAGTGCTCCGCCTCATCCATAAAATGCGTCGTGACAAAGATCGTCGTCCGCTCCGTGCCCGCCATCTCCGAGAGCAGGTTCCAAAGAGCCGCCGCGAGGTCGGGTCAACAGCGGAGGTCGGCTCGTCGAGCACGAGGAGCGCGGGACGGTGGAGAATGGCGCAGCCGAGCGCAAGACGCTGCTTCTGCCCGCCCGAGAGGCCGCCCGCGAGCACGTCGGCGCGGTCCGTGAGACTGCATCCGTGCGATCACCTCGCGACGCGCGTGCGCTCTCCTCCCGCAGCAGACCATAGAGCCCGCCGTAGAACATCATGTTTTCACGAACGGTCATATTCACATAGAGGCTGAACCGCTGCGACATGTAGCCGAGCGCCTGCCGCGCGCGCTCCGGATGCACGGCGGTATTGCAGCCGAGCACGAATGCCGTGCCGCTCGTCGGCGGGAGGAGCCCGCAGATCATGCGGATGGCCGTGGACTTCCCCGATCCGTTCGAGCCGATGAAAACCGTAGATCGCCCCGCGCATGACGGAGAGATTCAGCCGGTCCACCGCAGTGTAGCTGCCGAATACGCGCGTGAGGTCGTGCGTCTCGATCACGGGCGCGTCGTCTGCGCGCGGCTCACGTTCCATTTCGGGGCTCCAAGTCCACATCCGCGGGCATGCCGGGCTTTAGAATGCCCGCGGCATTATTCACCGCGACCTTTACGCCAAAGACGAGGTTCGCGCGCTCATTCTTCGTGATGCTCTGGCGCAGGGTAAACTCCGCCGCATCGCTGATCTCCTTGATCGTGCCGTCCAAAGGCTCCGCCTGTCCGTCGATGTAGACCTTCGCCGGATCCCCGATGCGCAGATCGCCGAGCACGTCGGTCGGCACATAGACCTTGACCCAAACGTCCTGCGGGTCGATGAGCGTTTGCAATCGGCGTGCCTGCGCGGACAAACTCGCCCCGTTCATGGTTCTTTGACAGGGACGATGCCGTCCTTCGGCACGCGGACCGTGAGATCGCTGACCGCAGAGGCGTCGATTTCGAGGATTGCCTGCTGGCGCCGCACATCCTCCTCCGCCATGCGGATATCCTCGGGGCGCTGCCGCTCTCCGTGAGCGCCTGTTCCTGCTGTGCCGCGCAGTTCGCATTCGCCGCGTCGCGCGCCTCGCGCAGTCCGTCAAATGCCTGTTGGGAGATTGCTCCGCCCGCGATGAGGCTCCGCGCCGCGCGCATAGTCGGCATCTGCTTTCTCGCGGCAGCGCGTGGCATTCGTCCGCTCCGCACGCACGAATCTCCTCCGCACGGTTGCCGCTCTGCGTCCGCTGGAGGCTCGTCTCGGCATGAGCGAGCGCCGCCTCATCGCGCAGAACTGCGGCGTCCAGATCACGCCGGCCGATGCGTGCCGCTGGATCGCCGGCACGCACCGTCATCCCCTCCTGCAGAAAGAGCTCCTCGATGCAGCCGCTCTCCTTCGTGCTGACCTCACCCGCGTCGCCTCGACTGTCCCCGTGAGGAGCTGCGCGCGCGCTCCTGCGCCGCATGTCTGCGATGAGACAAATACGGCGAGCGGATAAGCGCGAAGGGCAGGAACGATCCGTGCCATCTTCATCTTCATGCAGCGCTCTCCTTTCCGCAAAAATCACGTAATTTCACTACAGTATATCATTGGCGTGCGCTCAGAGGAATTGATATGCGATTAAAATGGTCTGGTGCTCCGCAGTGTCTTCAAATTTGTCTCCTGTGATTCGAATACAAACATAGTTTCAGTCAAAAAGAGCCTATCCGCAGACAGGCTCTTTCTTTTATCTGAAATTACGATGTGCGCCGCGCCCTCTCAAGGTATACGAGCAGGACGGAGATGTCGGCCGGCGAGACGCCGCTGATGCGCGACGCCTGTCCGATGGAGCGTGGGCGGACGGCGGAGAGTTTCTCTGCCGCCTCGAGGCGCAGGCTGCCGATCGCTGTGTAGTCTGTATCGGCGGGGATGCGGCGTGCCTCGAGCCGCTCCATGCGCGCGATCTGCTCCTCCTGTTTCCGTATGTAGCCGTCATAGCGCGCCATGATCTCGACTTCCTCGCGCACGTCGTCTGCGAGCGGCGGGAGGTCAAAGACGGCGGCGAGTGCACGGTAGTCGCCCTCGCGTGCGAGCAGGGCAAAGAGGGTCATGGGCGTCCGCAGCGGGGGGATGTCCGCCGCCGCCAGTCGCTCCTCGGTCGCAGCGCTCGGGCTGAGGCGTGTCTCCCGCAGCTGCGCGAGAGCCATCTCGATGGCATCGCGCTTTGCCGTAAAACGCGTCCAGCGCGCATCCGAGACGAGTCCGATGCGGCGTCCGATGGGCGTCAGCCGCAGGTCGGCGTTGTCCTGCCGCAGGACAAGGCGGTACTCGGCGCGGCTCGTCATCATGCGGTACGGCTCCTCTGTCCCCTTCGTCACGAGATCGTCGATGAGGACGCCGATATAGCCGTCGCTGCGCTGCAGGATGAGCGGCTCCTCGCCCATGCAGGCACGCGCGGCGTTGATGCCCGCGATGAGGCCCTGTGCCGCTGCCTCCTCGTAGCCGCTTGTCCCGTTCGCCTGTCCCGCAGAGTATAGCCCTGCGATCCCTTTGACCGCGAGGCTTGCCTCCAGCTGCAGCGGGTCGAGGCAGTCGTACTCGATGGCATAGCCGGGGCGCATCATGCGTGCATGCTGCAGTCCCGGGATGGTGCGGAGAAACTCCTCCTGCACATCTGTTGGCAGGCTGGTAGACATACCCTGCACATATATTTCATTGGTATGCAGTCCCTCCGGTTCGAGAAAGAGCTGATGCCGCTCCTTGTCGGGGAAACGCGCGATCTTCGTCTCGATCGAGGGGCAGTAGCGCGGACCGATGCCCTCGATGACACCGTTCGCCATCGGGGCGCGGTGGAGGTTCGCACGGATGACGGCATGGGTTGCCTCATTCGTGTAGGTGAGGTAGCAGGGGGTCTGCGCGTCGGGCATCGCATCCGTCAGGAAGGAGAAGGCAGGCGCATCAGGGTCGCCCACCTGCAGAGCTGTCTCCGCGAGGTCGAGCGTGCGGCGGTCAACGCGCGCGGGCGTGCCTGTCTTGAACCGCATGAGGCGAATCCCGCCGCGCGCAGGAGTCCGAGAATGCCATGGCAGGACGCTGGCCGTTCGGGCCGCCGTCATAGATCGTCTCGCCGAGGATGATGCGCCCGCGCAGATAGGTTCCCGTCGCGAGGATGACGGCGCGCGCGGTGAGCTGCTCCCCGTCTCGCAGCGGATGCCCGTGACGCGCCACCCTCCGCCGTCTCCTCCGTCCGCAGCTCCGTCACGAGAGCTGACGCACGTCGAGATGTGCGGTGTTTTCGAGGTCTCCTTCATGATGCGCTGATAGAGGAATTTGTCCGCCTGCATGCGCAGGGCGTGGACGGCAGGGTCCCTTGCCCGTGTTGAGCAGGCGCCGCTGGATGCTCGCCCGATCTGCCGCGATGCCCATCTCACCGCCGAGCGCGTCGATCTCACGGACGAGGTGGCTCTTTCGCCGGGGCCGCCGACGGATGGATTGCACGGCATCATGGCGATGTTGTCCAGTGACAGTGTGACGATGAGTGTACGCTGTCCCATACGTGCCGAGGCAAGTGCCGCCTCGACGCCTGCATGGCCTGCGCCGATGACGATGATGTCGTAGTCCTGTTCTGTGCTCACGTTATCCCTCTATCGTGAAAATTCGTCTTGTCATGACTAGAAGCAACTATTCTAATAAGCATGGAAAGAAGCACCCTTTGACGGCATCTTTCCAAATTTCGTGGTTAATTTATTTTATAATGGCTCATTTGACGGAATGGGCGGTTATTTTTTTATTATATTTTCTCTATGCCTAGTAATATAGGCAAATCCCGTTCATTTCCCAATACAAAACTCGCTGAAGATGCGGTCGATCAGGTCGGTATCGACGGTCTCGCCGAGGATCTCGCCGAGCGCGTCATAGGCGGCGCGCAGGTCGATGGAGACGAAGTCCGTCCCAAGGTCTGCGGCGAGGGTCTCCGCGGCCGCCGTGAGATGCGTCTCCGCGCGGCGCAGTGCCTCGATCTCGCGCTCCTTGTTCGGGAGCGCCCCATCACTGAGGTCGCCCTCCCGCCGAACAATGTGCGCGGCGATTTCCTCCCGCAGGGCATCGAGCCCCGTGCCCTCCTGCGCCGAGATGCGAAGGACGGGTGCAGCGACGGCGGAAAAAGTCCGCCGCACTCAACACGGAGGGGCGATCCTCCTTGCTGCAGAGGATGATAATGTCGCCGCCGCTACTACCGAAAGCTGCGTAAGGAGCGCGTGATCCTCCGCGGTCAGCGGCTCTGACGCGTCAAAGACGGCAAGGATCAGCTCTGCATCCATGAGGTGCTGCTCGGTGCGTGCGACGCCGATCTGCTCGACCGCATCCTCTGCCGCGCGCAGTCCCGCCGTATCGAGAAGCCGCAGGGGGATGCCCGCGACGCTGATCTCCTCCTCGATGATGTCACGCGTCGTGCCCGGCACGTCGGTGACAATGGCGCGCCCATGCCGAGGAGGGCGTTGAGGAGGCTCGATTTGCCGACGTTCGGGCGGCCGACGATGACGGTCTTGACCCCCTCACGCAGGATGCGGCCCGTATCCGCGCCCGCGAGCAAACGACGGACGGCGGCAGAGGCGGCGTCGATCTCCGCGGCAAGGGCGTTCGGCGGAGGCCGCGGGATGTCGTCCTCGGGAAGTCGATCCCCGCCTCGATGTGTGCGACGGCACCGAGGATCTGCGTGCGGATGTCCGTCACTGCATGGGAGAATGCACCTGCGAGCCGCTCCCGTGCGGCACGCGCGGCGCGTGTGCTCTTTGCCGCGATCAGCTCCACGACGCCCTCGGCGCGCGCGCGAGTCAAGCCGCCCATGGAGAAAGGCGCGCTTCGTGAACTCCCTGCCTCTGCGGGACGCGCCCGCCTCCCATGTCCTGAGGGAGTACCTCGCGCAGGACGACCGCGCCGCCGTGACACTGCAGCCTGCCGTGTCCTCGCCCGTATAGGGAGTGCGGCGCACGCATATAGAGGAGGATACACTCGTCGATCACTGTGCCGTCCGCCGCGACGATGTGCCCATAGCGCGCTGTATAGGGTGCGATGTCCCCGAGCGTGCCGCCCGCCGCGGGCCGAAAGACGCAACGCGCAACGCCGAGCGCATCCTCCGCTCACGCGGATGATGCCGATGCCGCCCGCGCCGTGCGGGGTCGCGATCTGGCTGATGGTGTCCTCGGTCATGGCGCTCCTTCCATTTCAAGAAAGCATACCGCATCCCCCTATCGGCTCGCTAAGCTCGCCACTTCCCCCGTAAACGGGGGAAGCTAAAATGCCATGTTGTCCCAAGTTTCCCCCATGTGATACAGGGAAGTGGAACCATGCAAGCGGTGAAAGGGGCGATTCTAAAGAAAAGACAAGGGGCTATTGTCGCAGTGTTTCTGCCTTCATACAACAGCCCTTTTTCCAAATCCCTCACTGTTCGTATACGCCTCATAGCTGTCATCGCTGCGGCCGTAGCGGCGGCGCTTCGGGACGATGACGACGTAGCGACGCGGGTTGTCGCCCGCGCTGTAGGTCGTGCACGGCGATTGTCCCGCAGTGCCATGTGGATGATCTTGCGCTCGTGGCGGCTCATCGCTCGAGGTGGATCTCCTCGCCGATGCGGCACGCCTTGTCCGCGAGATGTCCCGCGAGGCGGATGAGTGTCTCCTCGCGGCGGGCGCGGTAGTCCTCCACGTCGAGGATGATGCGCGCAAAGCCGTCTCCGGGATTTTGTTCACGACGAGGTTTGTGAGGTACTGAGCGCGTCGAGCGTCGCGCCGTGCTTGCCGATGAGGATGCCGAGGTTCTCCCCGTGCATGTTAAAGATCGTGCCCGTGGGCGTATCCGTGCGGTTCAGCGTGACGGAGAGTCCCAGTGCGGCAAAGATCTTGCCGAGGAAGCCCTCTGCCGCCGCCGCCATCTCATCGGTGAGCGGGAGAAGCGGTATCGTCACTGCGTTCGCGGCGCGGGCGCGGCGGATAACCGCCCTCACGCCCGCGCGTCCCCTCGTAGCGCGGACGCGCATTGCCATAGCCGCGCGGCGCATCGTCCCGTGCAGGACGCTCCCGCCGCGGGGCGGCATCGCGCCGCTCTGTCTCCGTGCGCGACCCGTCGCCTCGCCGCGTTGCGGCGTGTGGAGGAGCGCAGATCGGTGTGGTAGCGCTGCGCGCGGGTCGAATCCGTCGTCCTCACTGCGCGCGGGCGCACTCTCCTCGCGCGCGCAGCGGTGATGGTCGGCGGCGGCGGGGTCGGGATCTCCCGATGATGCGGGCGGATGATGGGACGCGTCGTGACGCGGATGCGCGCCTCGCGTTTGCCCCAGAGTCCGAGGAAAGCCGCCCGACGGCTCCTGAATCACCTCGTAGGGTGACCTCCTCGCGGCCGCAGCCGAGTTTTTTTCCAGTGCTGCTGCGAGGGCATCCTCGACGGTCTTGCCCTGTCGTCTCGATGATCTCCGCCATTACGCCGCCCCTTTGCCGTCTTGTCTCACCGCGGTACATCCACCACTGCTGGACGATCTGAACCACGTTCATCGTGACCCAATAGAGGACGAGTCCCGACGGGAAGGTGAGGCTGATCCAGCCGATGAAGAGCGGCATGACGGTCATCATGATCTTCATCTGCCCCGTCATTTCACTGGAGGTCATTTTTCTGCTGGAGGAAGGTCGTCGCCGCTGAGAGGACGGGGAGGATGTAGTAGGGATCCGGCTCGCTCATGCTCGGCAGCCAGAAGAACGCCGCCGCCTCCGCGCTCGGGAAGGTAAAGTTAAAGAGTGCGTAGTACATGCCCATGAGGATCGGCATCTGCACGAGGAGCGGCAGACAGCCGGCGAGCGGGTTGACGCCCGCTCGCGGAAGAGCTCGCCCGTCTTCTGCTGGAGCATCTGCGGGTCGTGCTTGTATTTTTCTTGGATTTTCTTCATCTTCGGCTGGATGTCCCGCATCGCCTTCATGGATTTGACCTGCTTGACGGTGAGCGGGTAGGTCACGAGCTTGATGAGGATGGTGAGCAGGATGATGGGAAGCTGTAGCTCTCCAGGCCGGCGGCACTGGTGACGGAGTAGAATGCGCCGAGGATCGTCTGCAATATATGGATGATGGGCGCAAACAGATTGCTGAAAAATTCGATCAAGGATAGTTCCTCCTACGATTGGGACGTTTGGTTAAGTCGTCGTCTGTATTTCGGATGTTCGGAATCGTTTCGTTATGGTACGGGGTCATAGCCGCCCCGATGAAAGGGGTGACAGCGCAGGATGCGCCGCAGCGCCATCCATCCGCCGCGCCATGCGCCGTAGCGCGTGACCGCCTCCAGGGCATACGCCGAGCAGGTCGGGTAGTAGCGGCGAGTGCGGCAGAAAGAGCGGCGAAATCGCCGCGCGATAAAAGCGGATGAGGAGGAGCAGCAGGCGTTTCATCCGTGCTCCTCCGATGTTTTTCCGATGCGCCGTCGGCAAAGATCCCCGCGCGGCGAATGAGGCGGCGCAGGTCCTCGGCGGCGTCCTGCATCTTGCCGTCCGCGAGTCCCGCGCGCCCGATGAGGAGGATCCCCACATCGCCGCGCAGCTCATGCTGCAGACAGCGGTACGCCTCGCGCAGGAGGCGCTTCGTTCGGCTGCGCACGGCGGCACAGCCCAGTTTTTCCGGCGGCAAAGCGACCTTTCCCGCGACACGCGGGTCGCGCAGGACATGAGGGATCATGCGCCGCCCCGCGACCGAGCGCCCCTTTTGATAGACGCACTGAAAGTCGCTGCGGCGCTTGATCATCCTGCTGCGCGGCAGTGTATATCTTTTCTGTTCCATATTCGTAAAAAAGAGGCCACCTGCGGTGACCTCCTGCCCAAAGTCCAGCGATATTACGCCGAAAGTTTCTTTCTTCCGCGCTGACGCCTTCTCTTGAGTACGAGGCGGCCGCCTTTTCGTCTTCATGCGCTCACGGAATCCATGCGTCTTTTTTTCTCCAATGATTGTTCGGCTGAAATGTTCTCTTCACCTCTCGTCACCTCCTTTTCTGCTGCAACGCGCGGCACATACCGCCGCGCAGGTAGTCTCGCGTGTGAATCAGGTCACATTATAGACGAAAAAAACGCGCGCATGTCAAGCGCACACGGGCATGATTTCGCCCTTTTTGGTGAATAAGACCAAAGCACCTGTTGATAAGTCCCTTTTTTGATAAAAATATCTCTTGGTTCATTGTGGAAAACCTGTGAAAAAATCGTCATAATTTTTCGATCTTCACGGATTACCTGGCCTTTTACATTGGAAGAGTTGTCCACGTGTGAATAACTCTGTGGATAACAAATTTTTACGAAGGGACAAAATTGATGTCCGAAGAAAAGAACCTCGCCGCCCTATGGCAAAAAGTGCTGGATAAAGACCAGCGGAATCATTCACGAAGACGCCGTAAAAAGTGGATTTTGCCCATTGTGCCCATTTCGCTCAAAGATAAGAAATTGCCGCTTGCCGTTGGCGAAGATATCCAGAAACAATATGTAGAATCGCTCTTGCGTGCACTTTTCAGTGATGTCATACAAAAGGCGCTCGGTGCCGGCCATACGTTCCAGATCATTATTGATCCGGCGGCAGCATCCCAGAAAGAGCCGCCGACAGCGAAGGAAAATCTGATGGAACCCGCCATGGCAGAGGAGGCAGCCGCCGGATCATATCGTCGCGGACGAGCAGGCGACATACCCTCGCAGGGCAGTCTCCCGCTCACACCGCCCGAGACGCATACGCCTGCACCGGACGATGCGACGACGCTCAACCCGAAGTATACCTTTGAGGCGTTCGTCACGGGTCGCTCGAACCAGTTCCCCTACGCGATGGCAAAGGCCGTTGCGGACGCGTCGGGCTCCTCGCACAACCCGCTCTTCATCTACGGCGGCGTGGGGCTCGGCAAGACGCATCTCATGCACGCGGTCGGTCACAAGATCCTCGCTGACGATCCGAAAAACGCGTCCTCTACATCGCGAGCACGGACTTTACCACGAATTTATTCGCTCCATCCGCGAGAAGAATATGGACGCATTCCCGCGAGAAATACTACCATATCGACGTGCTCGCTGATCGACGATATCCAGTTCTTCGCGGGGCAGGAGCAGACGCAGACGGAGTTTTTCCAGACGTTCAACAAGCTGCGCGACAACGGCAGCCAGATCATCCTGACCTCGATCGCCAGCCGCAGGATGTCAAGGGGCTCGAGGATCGTCTGATCTCGCGCTTTCGCGGGCGGTGCGCCCGTCGATATCCAGCCGCCGGAGTTCGAGACGCGCGTGCAATCCTCCAGAAAAAGGCACAGAGCGAGGACGTCGATATCCCCGCCGATGGTGACCTATATCGCAGCCGCGTAGACAGCAACATCCGCGAGCTCGAGGGTGCCCTCACGCGCCTCATCAAATACGCCTCCATGATGCGTATGCCGATCGACGAGACGACCTGCGTCGCCGCGCTCGGCAACTATCTGCGCGGGGAGAAGGGCGCCGCATCACGATGGAGATGATCGAGCGCATCGTCTGCACGCATTTCAAAGTGACGAGCGAGGACATCCGCTCCTCGAAGCGCAGCAACGACATCGCCTATCCGCGCCAGATCGCGCGTACCTCTGTCACGAGATGACGGAGGTATCGCAGCCGACGATCGGCGGCTTTTTAACCGCGACCACTCGACGGTCATCCACGCGCACAAGAAGATCCAGAGTCTCACAGAGAGCGATCCAGCGACCGATGCGCTCATCAAGTCGCTCTCCATCCAGATCCGCGGGATTTAAGGAATCGCTGATCCGTCGCGCCGAATTGATCCGTGCTTCCTTCACCGCATCGACAGTACGTCCCCCTGTGGACAACACTGTGCAGGAGACGTCTCATGACGTGTGGACGTACTGTGGAAAAATGACTCATCCACTACAATCTGTGTAAACTGTGGATAAGTCAGGCATAACTTGGCCTCAATTATCCACAGGCACAGGCGCGTCAAAACTGGAGATTTTCCCATTTTCCACATATCCACAGCGCCTACTACTACCGTTACTATATTTATATATATCACGTGGCAATCGAAAACCCCACGCCGCACAGAAAGCGAAAGGACCTCATCATGAACATCACCCTGCCCAAGAGCGACCTGATCGCCGCGCTGCAGATCGTCAGCAAAGGGCTCGACCAAGCCGCAGACCCCGATTCTCCGGTGTCTATATGAACGCCAGAGAAGCGACAGCTCGAACCCAGACCACAAACTATGAGCTGGGCTTTATCGTCACCATTCCCGCCGAAATTCACGGAACCGGCACCGCCGTTCTCCCGGGGAAGTACCTCACGGAGTTCGCACGCAAGCTGCCCGCCGAGGAGGTCTCGATCAACACGGAGAGCTCCGACGGGCTCGCCGAGATCCGCTCGGCTACGGTACGATTCACCCTACGCACGATGGAGGTCACGGACTTTCCTGTACTTCAACGTATGGACGGGACATTGCAATTTTCCATCAAAGATCGTGTTCTTGCACGTCTCGTCAAGAAATCTGCCTTTGCCTGTCTCAGGAGGAGCAGCGCGACCGGCGTCCGATCTTCACGGGCTGCCAGCTCGAGGTCGAGGGACGTGAGGTCACGTTTGCGGCGACGAACGTCCATCGTCTCGCGGTCAAGAGTGAGCAGCTCGAGGAGGAGGCAGGGCAGATCCGCGTCATCATCCCCGCACGCTTTTTAGAGGAAGTAACACGGACAATGAACAGCGATGTGCCGTCTGATGTCCATGTGTCGTGTTCCTATAATCAGATCAGTGTATCATTCGATAACATCTATATGACCTCGCGTCTCATTGAGGGCGCGTTCCCCGACTACCGCCGCGTCATTCCGCAGGATGCGAATATCCGCACGAAGGTAACGCTCGATGTCGCGGCATTTTCGGCTGCCGTCGACCGCGCCTCGCTCATTGCGCGTACCGATCAGTACAATATCGCCGCTGCGCTTTGCAGACGGGATGATGTGCATCTCCTCGAACAGCCCCGAGATCGGTGAGGCGGAGGAGACGATCACGGCGCAGGTCGAGGGCGATGATGTGACGATCGCGTTCAACGCCTCCTATCTGATGGATGCGATGAAGTCGCTCGACAGCGATACGTGTATCCTCTCTGCAGGGCTCGAACGAGCAGGGGGTCAACCTCTCGCCGATCACGATCCGCGAGGAGGCCGATCCGAACTATATCTATGTGGTAACGCCTGTGAGGACGCACTGACGTGATGGATATCGCGATTCATACCGATACGATCCAGCTGGATCAGTTTCTGAAACTGGCGGGGGCCGTGGCGAGCGGCGGCGAGGTCAAGGCACTCCTCGCGGAGGGCGTGATCCTGCGTAACGATGTGCCGGAGACGGCACGGCGGCGTAAGCTCGTCCCCGGTGATGTCATTACGATTGATGGCAATAATACATACCGCGTCGTGCGCGTGTAACAATGCAGATCACAGAGCTGACGCTGCGCAGCTATCGCAGCTATGAGACGCTGCACTCGCGTTCGACCCCGGGGTGCAGATCTTTCTCGGCGCGAATGCACAGGGCAAGACGAATATCATCGAGGCGCTCTACTACGCCGCTTTTGGACGCTCCCTATCGCACATCGAGCGATGCGGAGCTCATTCGCGTGGGGGCAGACGGCGCGCACATCGGGCTTTGTTTCGGCGGCACGATGTGCCGGGCGAGCTCTCCTTTACCTTTGCCCGCGGAGCGCAGGGCGACGCATCACCTACGCGGGAGAGAGCCTGCGCCAGCGCGACCTCGTCGGTCTCCCTGCCGATGGTGCTTTTTCTCCGAGGATCTCTTTCTCGTCAAGGGGGCCTCGGCGCTCCGCCGCCGCTATCTCGATGCGGAGCTCTCGCAGGCGAGTCCCGCCTACTACGGCGAGCTCCTGCGCTATACGCGCATCCTGGAAGCAGCGCAACGCCGTGCTGAAGGATATCCGCGAGCGTCTCGCCGCGCCGGACGATCTCCCGCCGTGGGATGCGCAGCTCGCAAAAAGTGCCGCCTACATCGTGACGCGCCGCATCGCGGCAGTCGCGCAGCTCGGTGCGCTCTCCGCGCGCGTGCAGGCGGTGCTCGCGGCGGGCGAGGAGCTCGCGCTCGCCTATGAGATCGCATGCGCGGGGCGGAGGACTTTGCCGAAGACGACATGACAGAGGCACTCCATGTATGGTATAATAAGATGCTATGCGAGGGGCGTGCGCGCGATATTGCGCGGGCGGCGACGGGCGTCGGGCCGCATCTCGACGATCTCGTCCTGCGCGTCGGCGGCATGAGCCTCAGGAGCTACGGCTCGCAGGGGCAGCAGCGTACGGGCGCGCTCGCACTGAAGCTCGCGGAGCTCTTTTACCTGCAGGAGAATATCGGCGAGGCGCCGATCCTCCTCCTCGATGATGTGATGAGCGAGCTCGATGCCGACCGCCGCCGCGCACTCCTCGACTTCATCCGCCACGAGCACATCCAGACCTTTATCACGGCGACCGATGCGGCCTATTTCCCCGCAGAGCGTATGGGGACGTATCGGTATGTGGAGGCGGGGACGGTGCGGGATGAGGAATCACGGGGGAAATAGTCTCTTGGATGATTGATGCGGGATTGACACAGAGGAGGAAGAGACGTGCGTACAACACTTGGCACGGCGGGTGCGGGCGACGATGTGCGCGCCGCGATTCGTCGCCTCGGTCCCTCCTTTGAGCGCGACTACATCACGCACACGACCCTCTCCCACTGGCCGGATATCATGGGCGAGATGGTCGCACGCCGCGTGCGTGCCGTCGCGGTGCGCGACAAGAAGCTATTTCTCTATGCGCCCGATGCGGTCTGGAAGAACGAGATGCGCATGAGTGCGCCCGAGATCGTCCAGCGCGTCAACAACTACGCGGGCGGACGCATGGTGACGGAGATCGCCTTTGCACGGACGATGCGCCCCGCTCTGCAGATGCCAGACGATGCCGCAGCGGAGACACCTGCCGTCTATCGGCGTGCGCTCGCACAGACGGGGCTGTCGGACGCCGAGATCGCACGTGGGGCGTCGCTCGCCGCCCGGATTGAGGACAGCGACCTGCGCACGCACATCGAGCGCGCCTATCTCGACGACGCGCAAGGCACGCCATTTAAAGGAAGCGCGCGGACTCACCCCGTGCCCCGTCTGTGGGCGGCTCGTCCGCGGTGTCTGTATGGACTGCCGCCGCAGCGAGGTGCGCAGCGTGCGGCGCGAGGTACGTGCCATCCTGCGGCGTGAGCCGTGGGCAACGCTCGCGGACATCACACAGCGCATCCCCGCGGCGGATGCGCTCATGGTCGGCAGTGAGCGCGCTGATCTCATCCGCAGCATTGCGGGACGCACGGAGTACACGGCGCAGGACAGCGAGAATGCGCGTCTCCTCACCATGCTGCACCGCGGCCTGCCGCCCGGAGAGGTCACATCGAAGAAGATACAGAGCACCTTCTGGGAACTGCGCAACGAGCTCATCACCACACGTGAGTTCTGGGAAGAGATGAAAAAACGCAAGGCGAAGAAATCGTAGGGGGTGACACCCATGATTCTCAGTATTGATGAAATCCGTGATAAAATCCGCCCCATCTGCGAGAAATACAAAATTGAAAAGGTATGGCTCTTCGGTCCTATGCACGCGGCGAGGCGCGTGAGGACAGCGATGTGGACGTCTCACGCCGAGTCAGGAATCGTGAGTTTGTTGGATTTGATTGCGTTTTCGCATGGACCTAGAGGATGCTGTTGCCAAGGATGTCGATATGATTACGCGCATTCCGAGCGAGTATCCGATTTTTGCAAAATATGTGGAAAGAGACAAGGTGTTGCTCTATGACGCTCAGTCCGAAAGACGCACAGATTCTGCAAATTATCGTGCAGTATTGTGAGGATATCGACGAGGCACAGGAACGTTTTTGCAAGACAAGAGAGGATTTTATCAAGGATCGTCTCTTTCAGCATGCTTTGCTCTATGGCATTACAGACGATAGGGGAAGCGTCGCGGAGTTTCTCCGACGCATTTATTACAGCACATCAAGAAGTCGCGTGGAAACTCATCAAAGGGATGCGAAATTTTTTTGCACATTCCTACCATATTTCGATAGATATGGATAAAGTATGGATGATGGTTCATCGAGATATTCCTTTGCTTAAGGCATATTGTGTTAATATACTAAAGAAAAATCACTGTGATGTATTTCGTATAGCACTCGATGATCGACCCTCAAGGAGGACATAATGGCAAAGAAAAAGAACCAAAATGAAACAACGGACGAGCAGGCGGAGATCCGTCCGCTGACCCCCGAGGAGGCAAAGGAAGCCGCTGAGATGGCAGATGCGCCCGATCTTACGGGCATCGCGATCTCGGAGGAGGAGATGGGCGATGAGGTGACCGCCGTCGACGCCGACTACGGCGCGGGGCAGATCCAGGTGCTGGAGGGACTGGAGGCGGTACGCAAAGCGTCCCGGCATGTACATCGGCTCGACCTCCGAGCGCGGCCTGCATCACCTCGTCTGTGAGGTCGTGGACAACTCCATCGACGAGGCGCTCGCGGGTTACTGCGACACGGTCGGCGTCACGATACACAAGGACAACAGCATCACCGTCACGGACAACGGACGCGGCATCCCCGTCGATATGCACGAGAGCGGCATGCCCGCCGTCGAGGTCGTTCTGACCGTCCTCCATGCGGGCGGCAAATTCGGCGGCGACGGCTACAGGTCTCCGGGCGGTCTGCACGGCGTCGGCGTCTCCGTCGTCAACGCCCTCTCCACGGAGATGGACGTCGAGGTGCGCCGCGACGGGAAAATCTTTGCGATCTCCTTTTTCGCGCGGCGTCACCACGACCAAGCTGCATGAGATCGGCACATCTGATACAACGGGCACGCGCGTCCACTTCGTCCCCGACCCCGAGATCTTCACCGTCACGACCCTACAGCTTTGACACGCTGAAGCATCGCCTGCGCGAGCTCGCCTTCCTCAATCACGGCATCACGATCACGCTCACCGACGAGCGCGGGCGCCGAGGTGCGCAGCGAGACCTTCCACTTCGACGGCGGCATCCGTCCTTCGTCTCCCATCTCAACCGCAAAAAGGAACGATCAACGAGGAGCCGATCTACTTCAACGGCGTGAAGGACGACACCGTCGTTGAGATCGCCATGCAGTACAACGACAGCTATCAGGAAAAATATCTACAGCTTTGTCAATAACATCAACACCGAGGAGGGCGGCACGCATCTCGCGGGCTTTCAAGATCGCCCTCACGCGCGCGGCGAACGACTTTGCGCGCCGCCTGAACGTGCTGAAGGACAAGGACGGCAACCTCTCGGGCGAGGACGTGCGCGAGGGACCGACCGCCGTCATCAGCCTCAAGGTGCGCGAGCCGCAGTTCGAGGGGCAGACCAAGACAAAGCTCGGCAACCTGAGGTGCGCGGCATCGTCGACTCTATCGTCACCGAGGGACTGACGGAGTACTTCGAGGAGAACCCCGCCGTCACGAAAAAGGTGCTCGACAAGGCACTCATGGCGTCGCGCGCCCGCGAGGCGGCACGCAAGGCACGTGAGCTGACGCGCCGCAAGAACGCGCTCGAGGTCTCCAGCCTCCCCGGCAAGCTCGCGGACTGCTCCGTCAAGGATCCCGACCAGTGCGAGATATACATCGTCGAGGGCGACTCGGCAGGCGGCTCGGCGAAGCAGGGACGCGACCGAAGATTCCAGGCGATCCTCCCGCTGCGCGGCAAGATTCTCAACGTGGAGAAGGCACGCCTCGACAAGATCTTTGCCAATGCCGAGATCCGCACGATGATCACGGCGTTCGGCACGGGCATCGGCGAGGAGTTTGACCTCGCGAAGCGCCGCTACAGCAAGATCATCATCATGACCGATGCAGACGTGGACGGCGCGCACATCCGCACGCTGCTCCTCACGTTCTTCTACCGCTACATGAAGCCGCTCGTCGACCACGGGCACGTCTACATCGCACAGCCGCCGCTCTATCAGATCCGCAAGGACAAGAAGCATTTCTACACCCTACTCCGACGATGAGCAGGCGAAAAAGCTCGACGAGATTGGGCGCGACGGCGTGACCATCCAGCGCTACAAGGGACTCGGCGAGATGAACCCCGAGCAGCTCTGGGAGACGACCATGAACCCAGAGGGGCGCACCATGCTGCAGGTCGGCGCAGAGGACGCCGAGGCGGCAGACGAGCTCTTCACCATCCTCATGGGCGACAAGGTCGAGCCACGCCGCCAGTTCATCGAGGAGAACGCGAAACTCGTACGAAATCTGGATATTTGAGTTAGGGAAGCACTGATAAATCCAGCACCGCCGTCTTAGTACATCTTTTTCGCCCTGTCTGCGTCGACAAATCCTCCACATAGCCTCTGCTATGCGTCCGGTTTGTCTCCTTGACAGGGACAAAAAAATCTGCACCAATCCAAGGGACTGTTTTATCAGCGATTCCCTAGAAATTGATAGAAAAAATCCCTTGACACCATGTGTGTCAAGGGGATTCTATTGCACGTATGTTTCTGTGCTATACTAAATGTAAGCACTGTCGAAAGGGCGGTCGAATCTTGCCCCCGGAAAGAGGGCGATTGGTATGGGAACCTACGAATTCTTTACATTTCTCGTTGTGTTCACTGTGCTGATCATGTCGGTGAAACGATAAAAGAGAAAAACCCGCCTTGCGTGCATCCAAACCCTGGCGGGGAAGTCTCGCTTTCATTATGGGGCGACCGTCTACGGGCAGTGCCCTTTTTGTATCTCTATTCTATCATTTGCACATAACGTCGTCAAGGATTTACATCGTTGTATTCTTTTGGCGTATTTTATGATCTATATGGAGGAACTACGATGAAGCAATTTCTCGACCAACTCGATGTGCCGCACGGGGACTGGACAGCGCTCTTTTCGGCCTGCCTCGGCAAGATGATCAGTGTCCAGCAAGCCTGTGCCGAGTACGTGGTGAAAAACGAAGACTGGAACGTCGATCTGGAGCGCGGCGTGATCAGCTTTCGGCACGCGCGAATACCCGCTCCAGTTCATCGGCAGCGAGTCTGCATCGAGCGGCACATGGCTCTGGGGCTGGGAGAACATCAATGATTTCCCCTGAAAAGATCATCCGCCTCGCGCGTGAGACGAGGGAGTTCGGTGAAGCGCAGCAGATCGAGGCACTGACCACGGACGAATTCGACCTGAACGATACCTATAACGGGCACAACCTCTCCATCGTCACCTGCGGACTGGCGGACGGATACGCCTACTATCGCTGCCCACATAACGGCGGCGCATTTCTTCGTCGGCCTGTCGGATGTGCCGGATGCGGTCTTTGATCCCGTTGACTTTTCCGCGCTTTATTTCGACGGTGTCACAGTGCATCCAGCAGTTCGATGTGGATCACCGCCTCCTGGTCGAGGGATTCCTGCGATGGAATCAGACGCCGTACGAGTGGCATGGGTCACGCATCACGGCACATTTTACGCAGGACCTCATCATCGCCTTTTGAGGATGTGGATGGCGCGCGACGCATCTCCGCCATGCGGAGTGTTTGACTTCGATCAGAAACTTTGTTGCAGCATGGCATCAGGGGGATTTATTTTGCCGTATACGTATTTCTGCTGATCGTGTAGTTTTCTCAAAAAGAAGATATTGTATCTATTGAAATTCTATTTTTGTCTGTGGTATTTCTAGTATAATCAATGAAATTATAAACGATCTCTCTTTTCTGTAAAAAGGAAGTGGTCGCTGTGTCTTTATCCATCATTCAAAAATGAATGAAATGCTCCTCACCGAGATGCCGGAGTATCGTGCGCAGGCGGCGGAGGTCGGTGTGTCGGAAGAGCAGCAGCGGCGGCTTCTGCGTACGCTGATGAATCATGCGCCCGCCGCGCCCGCTTTCGGAAGACTTTCTGGCGCTGCAGGATGAGCTGCTCAGCAGAGCGCGAGGCACGCGGCGTGGTGGATGTCATGGCGCTCCCATCTGTCGCCTCTGATGCGTGTATCGCGCTCTGGCAGGGCGATATCACGCGCCTCGCGGCGGACGCGATCGTCAACGCGGCCAACGCGGCTCTCCTCGGCTGCTTTATCCCCTGTCACCGCTGCATTGACAATGCAATTCACTCGGCGGCGGGGCTGCAGCTGCGCGCGGCATGCGCTGCGCTGATGGAGGTGCAGGGGCATCCCGAGGAGACGGGAACGGCGCAGATCACGGAGGGGTACAATCTCCCTGCGCGGTATGTCATCCATACGGTCGGACCGATCGTCAGCGGTGCTCTGACGGATCGTCATCGGGCGCAGCTCGCCTCCTGCTATCGTTCCTGTCTCTCCCTTTGCCGCGGAGCGTGGTCTCAGGAGCATCGCGTTTTGCTGCATTTCGACGGGGGAGTTTCACTTTCCCCGTGCAGCGGCGGCGGAGATCGCCGTGCGTGAGGTGCGGGATTTCCTCACGCGTGAGACGTCCATAGAACGCGTCATTTTCAACGTGTTCAAGGACGAGGATCGTAACATCTACGAAAGGCTTTTTATCATGACGGAATCCATCACGCGCATCACCGACGCGCTCCGTGCGGCAGACTGCGTGCTCATCGGCGCGGGCGCAGGACTCAGCACCTCAGCGGGCTATGACTATGCGGGTACGCGATTTATGACGTATTTCGCAGATTTTCACGAGCGATTCGGTATAACGGACATCTACGGCGGGGGCTTTTATCCCTTTCCATCACGCGAGATTTTCTGGGCGTGGTGAGCAGGAGCATCTACGTCAACCGCTATGCGCCGATGCCGGAGAGCGATATCTATTCGAATCTCCTCCATCTGGTTCGTGAAAAAGGATTATTTCGTCCTGACGACGAATGTCGATCATGCCTTTCAGCGGACGGATTCGATAAAGAGCGTCTCTTTTACACGCAGGGGATTATGGTCTCTTTCAGAGCAGTCAGCCGGCGGGTGTTACGGCGCATCGCACCTATGACAACGAGGATGCCGTACGTGCGATGCTCACGGCACAGGGATTCACGTTCGCTGCCGACGGGGCACTCATCGTTCCCCGCACGGGAATGCGCTGCGGATGGAGATCCTGACGGAGCTCATTCCCCGCTGTCCCGATGATGGTGCGGAGATGACGACGAATCTGCGCGCAGACCTCCTTTGTCGAGGATGCGGGATGGCACGCCGCCGCCGCATGCTATACGGACTATCTCGCGCGGACGGAGGGGCGGCGGACGCCCTCCTAGAGCTCGGCGTGGGGATGAATACGCCCGGCATCATCAAGCATCCGTTCTGGCGCATGACGGCAGAGCGCGCGGATGTGACACTCGTGACCGTGAGCCGCGATGCGTATGTGCCGAAGGAGATCCGTGATCGGAGTGTTGTGCTGGCAGCGATATTGGGGCGGTGCTGAGAGAGCTTGTTTGATAGAGGAACAGGGCTGTTGCATGAGAATTTTAGCGTCGTGCAGCAGCCACTTTTTGTGTGACTTGCTATGTTGCATCCGATCGATTTTCTTGTCCCATGCGTGTGCCTATGCTATACTATTTTCTGTATCACGACATCCATAAAAAGAATAAAAAGTAATAATAATAAATAATAACGCAAAATATGGAGATAGAGGATGAGTAATACCATTTACATCGAGCCGGATCTGTCCAGTCTGGAGGATCGTCTGGATGCGCTCGGTGATTTTGTCGGTGCGGCACACTCGGAGATCCATGCCGTTGGGCGCAGTGTCGATGATCTGCGTGGGGACGTGGAGACGCTGACGCAGGACTTTTCATGCCTATGCGGCAAAAGCAGGAGCGGACGAACCGCATCCAGCTCGCGGAGATCCGTCTGGTGAAGCTGCGACAGGAGATCGATCATCGATTCGGTCACTATGCGGAGATCCGCCGCATGGCGCGCGGCATTCTGGAGGCGAATGATCTCGCGGTCGTGCGGCAGGACACGCTGCGTGCGGCGGCAGAGGAGCTCATGCTCCGTGCGCCCGGCTACTGGCTGGCACCTGCGCTCGTTGCGCTCGCGGCGTGGATCAGCGACGAGGAGGAGGTCGCAAACCGCGCATGCGCAGAGGCACTCCATCGTGACGATGAGAGAACGTCGCTCTTTTTTGCACTCGTCTGCCGCCGTTTCGGACGGAAAGAGGCGAGTCTGCACTGGCTGCAGCGTTACTTTGCCGGACTGGATGGTGGGGCGCTCGACCGCAAGGCAGCCATCGTCATTGATGCCTACGTGTCAGGCCTCCTCGGCCGCGATGCAGACGGGCTCATCCGCCGCCGGATCGACGGCTGGATCGATCGGTTCAGCCGGGTATATAGTTTTGCTGATGCGCAGGAAAAACGCTGGTATGAGGCGATGAAGGCGATGTGCCCCGCGCCGCCCGCAGAGGGCAGTTTTCCCTATCTGAGGGTGCACGCCAGATCGGCGTCGGAGGCGCTGGAGCATACGCTATCGTGTGCGCGTCTCTATGAGAAACTCAGCACACATTTTCAGCAGATCGTCACGCAGACGGCGCCGCCCCGCACGCTAAGGCAGCAGCTGGACAGCATCCTGGAGCGTCTGGTCGCCGATTTCGATGCGGCGGAGAAGCCGCTGCACATGGAGTCGATCCTTGAGAAGCTGGTCATCCATGAGGGCGGCAGGGAGGATCGTGCGCGCAGCATTTTGGCGGAGAAGGTAAAGGCCTTTGACGAGCGGCGCGACTTTCACGCAGTTCCTGTCGGATGCGGCAATGCACCCGCAGGAGATGCAGGCGAGCCCCGCGCTGCAGAAAATGGCGCTTGCCCTTGGGCGTGATTCGATTCTTTCCGCCTTTCGCGATATTGTCGCGGAGAACCGCGCCGCCATCCCGCAGACCATCAAATTTAGGATTCTTGCATTTGATAACGAGACGGAAGACGGATCCCAATGAGGAAAAAAACTGCTGCGGTTATTTGTCACGTGGAACGATGTTAAGCGCATGATCCGCATGCGTCCCTATGAGCTGTCCTCACAGGAAAAGCTCTTCCGATGGATATGGCTCCTTCCCGTGCTGCTTGGTCTCTACGGTGGGGAGGTATACTGGACGGCACTCGGCATCGCCGCCGGCGCGGTGATCTTTAACGCGTACATCAAGTGAAGAAACGCATGGACAGCATCCATGCGCGCATTACGGAGGAGTATCAGAAACAGGAGGAGGAGGGACGCAGATGCTCCGCGGGTGATCGCGGAGATCGTGGACTACCGCACGGAGATCGCGCGGCTCGATGCGGAGAGCGAAAAGGTCATTGATCTCCTGCAGGGACTGAACCCGGCACAGTTTATGGCATCAGCGGACGGCAGTCGGCGCGTGCAGGTACAATAATATAAATAATAACAAATAATATACGATAAATTAAGATAAATAATAAAATAATAATATAAGGAGGATGCCATGATTTACGGAAATATCCATGATGAAAAAGGCCTGCGCACTCCTTCCGCCTATGCTGCAGCGTGCGCTCGCCTATGCGCGGACGCATGATCTCGGGGCGCTCCCGGAGGGGCGGCAGGAGATCGAGGGGGATGATCTCTACGTCAATATCGCCCACTATACGACGGGAACGCGCGCGGAGAAGATCTGGGAGGCGCACCGCATCTATGCCGATGTCCATATCCTCGCTGCGGGGACGGAGCGCATTGATGTCAGTGCCATCGAGCGCATGGAGATGGGGGACTATGACCCAGCGCGTGATTTTATCCCCGCAGCGGGGGAGGTAGATGCCAGTGTTGTCATGCACCCCGGTGACTTTCTCGTCTGCCTGCCCTCGGACGTGCACCGCAGCGGCGTCATGGCAGACAGCCCTGCACCGCTGAAAAAGGGAATTTTTAAGGTGCGTATGTCCTGTATTGAACGTCGATCATGATTTATATTAGAATGTTGTTCCTTCCACTTATCCTAGGAGAATGATATGAATACAGATGCTTTTTGTCGCAGGCGATGTTGTTCCTGCCGCTGTTCGTGCTGCTGAGGAGACGGTGTGGGTCAATCCGCGTCTCTTGCCCTTTGATGTGGTGGATGGATTGTCGCAGCTCGTCGTTTCGGATGAGGATATTGCGGATGCGGCGGCACGGCTCCGTCGCTTTGCTCCCTTTATCCGACGCGCTTTTCCCGAGACGGAGGAGACGGATGGTCTCATCGAGTCGCCGCTGCGCGCGGTTCCTGCGATGCAGGCGCGGCTTTCTGATGCATACGGAGCAGAGATTCCGGGGCGTCTCCTGCTGAAGATGGACAGCCATCTCGCGATTGCGGGCTCGGTGAAGGCGCGCGGCGGGATCTATGAGGTGCTGAAGCATGCGGAGCGGCTGGCGATGGATGCGGGTCTCCTGACATGGGACGATGACTATGCAAAGATTGCCGATCTGCGGGATTTCTTTGCGCGCTATACGGTGCAGGTCGGCTCGACGGGCAATCTCGGTATGTCCATCGGCATTATGAGTGCAGCGATTGGGTTTCATGTGCGCGTCCACATGTCGGCCGACGCGAAGCAGTGGAAGAAGGATCTCCTGCGCGCGCATGGCGTGAGGGTGATCGAGTACGCGGATGACTACTCGCGTGCGGTGGCGGAGGGCGACGTGCCTCGGATGCGGATCCCATGAGTCACTTTTGTCGATGATGAGAAGTCCGTCGATCTGTTCCTCGGCTATGCTGTCGCCGCTGAGCGTCTCGCGGCGCAGCTGAGGGCGCAGGAGATCACGGTGGACCGTGAGCATCCGCTGATCGTCTATATTCCCGCCGGGGTCGGCGGTGCACCGGGCGGTGTGTCCTATGGGCTGCGACGGCTCTACCATGATGATGTGCACTGTTTTTTCGTGGAGCCGGCACAGTGTCCCTCGGTTCTTCTCGGGGTCGCGACACAGCGATTTGAGCGTGCCAATGTGCATGATATCGGTCTGGCGGGAAGGACGGATGCGGACGGGCTTGCCTGTGCGAGTCCGTCGAGTCTCGTGACGCGCATGATGACGAATCACATGGCAGGGGTGTTTACGGTCTCTGAGGCGCATCTCTACGACTATCTGCGCGATCTCGATGCGAGTGAGGGATCCGCATCGAGCCGTCGAGCTGTGCGGCATTCGCGGGTCCCGTCGGACTCCTGCGCTGCCCTGCGGCGCGTGACTACTGCGCAGCGCATGGTCTGACGGAGGAACGCCTCCGTCGTGCGACGCATATCGCATGGGCGACGGGCGGGCGGCTCGTGCCGGCAGAGGTCTGGGAGGAGTATTTAGGGACATATCGGTGATTTTGCAGCATCGCTTTCTGTGAAAAAGAAGCGATGCTTTTTGATATGTAGTTTTACCACTCACCCTGCGCTGTCGACGATGCGGTTCATGGTTGCCATGGAGGCGACGCGGTCGCTTTCGGCGATGGTCATGAGTTTGACGCCCTGGGTGTTGCGGCTGATGAGGGAGATCTCGTCGACGCTGGTGCGGATGACGATTCCCTCGGTGGTGATGAGCATGAGTTCCTGGTTTTCACGGACGACGCGGATGCCGACGACGGGGCCGGTTTTTTCGGTGACCTTCATGTTGATGAGTCCCTTGCCGCCGCGCGTCTGGGTGCGGTACTCGGAGGCGGTGGTGCGCTTGCCGTAGCCGCCCTCGGTGACGGTGAGTACCTCGGAGTCGCTGCGCAGAACGTCCATCGCGACGACTTCGTCGCCGTCGGCGAGGGTGATGCCGCGCACGCCGCGTGCGACGCGTCCCATGGAGCGTACGCCGTCCTCGGGGAAGGTGATCGCCTTGCCGCCGCGCGTGCCGAGCATGATGCGGTTCTCTCCGTCGGTGAATTTGACGCCGATGAGCTCGTCGTCCTCGTCGAGGTTGACTGCCCTGCAGGCCGTTCTTGCGGATGTTGCCGAACTCGGAGAGCGGTGTTTTCTTGACGACGCCGTGCTTGGTGCCGAGGAAGAGGTAGCGGTCGGCGCGGAATTCCTTGACCTGGATGACGGCGGTGATGCGCTCGTCGGTTTTCGACGGCGAGGAGGTTGACGATGGCCGTGCCCTTTGCCCTGCCGTCCGCCTCGGGGATTTTCGTAGGATTTCAGGACGAAGGCGCGCCCGCGGTTCGTAAAGAAGAGGATGTCGTGGTGCGTGGTGGTGATGAGGAGGTCGCTGACGATGTCGGTTTCCTTGGTCCCCATGCCGCGCACGCCGACGCCGCCGCGCCGCTGGCGGCGGTAGGTGTCGAGCGGGATGCGCTTGATGAGTTGTTCAGGGTGAGGGTGACGACGACGTCTTCTCGGCGATGAGGTCTTTGACGTCCATTTCGCTCGCGTCGAAGGTGATCTCCGTGCGGCGTTCGTCGCCGTATTTGTCGCGCACTTCGATGAGCTCGTTTTTGATGATGGCGAGGACTTTCGTGCGGTCGGCGAGGATGCCTTTGAGTTCTTCGATCAGTTTCAGTACCTCTTGGTACTCCTCTTCGATTTTCTCGCGCTCGAGGCCGGTGAGACGCTGGAGGCGGAGGTCGAGGATGGCCTGTGCCTGTTTCTCGGTGAGTTTGAAGCCGTCCATGAGTGCCGTGCGCGATGTCTGCGGTACGGCTTTCGCGGATGGTGGTGATGACGGCGTCGAGGTGGTCGAGGGCGATGGTGAGTCCTTCGAGGATGTGGGCGCGTGCCTCTGCCTCGCCAGTTCGTACTGCGTGCGCCGCGTGATGACGGTTTCCTGATGGTCGATGTAGTGCTCAAGGACGTGCTTGAGGTCTGCATGATGACGGGCTGTCCGTCGACGAGCGCGAGCATGATGACGCCGAAGCTGTCCTGCAGCTGGGTGTGTTTGTAGAGCTGGTTGAGGATGACGTTCGGCGCGCTGTCACGGCGCAGTTCGATGACGATGCGCATGCCGCTGCGGTCGGATTCGTCGCGCAGGTCGGTGATGCCGTCGATCTGTTTGTCGCGGACGAGTTCGGCGATTTTTCTCGATGAGGCGCGCTTTGTTGACCTGATACGGGAGTTCGGTGACGATGATGCGCGGTTTGCCATTGCTCATCGTTTCGATGGGCGCGTGCGCGCATTTTTGATGACGCCGCGTCCTGTGGTGTATGCCTTTGCGGATTTCCTCGGTGCCGAGGATGAGTCCCCGCGGTCGGGAAGTCAGGTCCCTTGATGACGCCCATGAGTTCGTCGATGGTGGTGTCGGGGTTGTCGATGAGCATGAGGGTGCCGCTGATGACCTCGACCATGTTGTGCGGCGGGATGTTGGTCGCCATGCCGACGGCGATGCCCGCAGTGCCGTTGACGAGGAGCTGCGGGAATTTTCGCGGGAGGACGGTCGGTTCTTTCTCCGAGCCGTCGTAGTTGTCCGTAAAGTCGACGGTTTCCTTGTCGATGTCGCGCAGCATGAGTTCGGCGATTTTTGACATGCGTACTTCGGTGTAGCGCATGGCGGCGGCGGAGTCGCCGTCGACGGAGCCGAAGTTGCCGTGGCCGTCCGCGAGCATGTAGCGCATGGAGAAGTCCTGCGCCATGCGGACGATGGCGTCGTAGACGGAGCTGTCGCCGTGCGGGTGATATTTACCGAGCACTTCACCGACGATGCGCGCCGATTTTTTGTACGGCTTGTTGCTGGTCATGCCCGAGCCCTGCATCGCATAGAGGATGCGGCGGTGTACGGGCTTTAGGCCGTCGCGTACGTCAGGAAGGGCGCGCGCGACGATGACGCTCATCGCATAGTCGATGTAGGAGTTTTTCATCTCGTGTTCGAGGTTGACGGGGACGATGCGCCCCTGTCCAAAGTCCAGATCCAATATGTCACCTCTTTGTGTTCGTTCCATAGAAATACACACTAAGCATAGCATTTTCGCGGGGAAAAGTCCATGTTTGGGGGCGTGGGGAATAAACGCGCTTCGCTTGGACGAAAGAAGTGCGCCGGGGGCGAAACGCATACTTTACTCACTTGCTTCACTAAGGTTCGCTTAGGAGCTGCGCACCGTATTATTCCGTAAGCCAGAGGCTCTGTCCTGGGCGGGGAGAAAAGGGATTCTTCTTCCTCTCGTCGAATAGAGGTTATATTGTGAAAGGCGGGATGGTATGGACGATGTGCAGGCGCTGCGGCAGGAGATTCTCCTGCGTGCCAATGATCTCTACGAGAAGCGGGAGTATGCGCGTGCGGCGGAGGTCGCGCAGGAGCTGCTGACGGTTCTGCCCGAGGATGTGGAGATGCGCTATATTCTCGCTGCTGCGCTGACGCAGACGGGGGCATACGAGGCGGCGCGGGCGGAGGTCGCACGCATCCGCGCTGTGTGTCCCGATCATGCGGGCGCGGCGCGGCAGGAGGTCTATATCGACCGCGCGGAGGGGAAGCTCGCGACGGAGATCGCGCATCTGCGCGCGCTGATCGAGATGCTGAAACGGCGGATGGCAGAGGAGGAGGAACGCCGTGCGCACGATGCGGTGTTTCTCGCGAGTGCGTACAGTCTCCTCGGCGCGGCGCTGACGGAGGCAGGGGAGGCACAGGAGGCGGTCGCGGCGTTTCTCGCGTCTGCACAGCTGGAGACGGGGCGTGCCCAGCGGGCGGTGGAGTACAGCAACGCGCTCTTTGCCGTAAACTATCTGCCGACGTATCTGCGCCCGCTCTATGCGGGGCTCGCGTATGGCTACGATGCGCTCTTTGCCGATGTCCTGCCGCAGGCGGGGGCGGCGGACGCCATGCGTGGGCATGCGCGCATCCGCATCGGCTATATCTCGCCCGATCTCTGTGTGCATCCCGTCGGGCGGCTCGTGCGTCCGCTCCTCACGCAGTATGACCGCACGCAATTTGCCGTCCATTGCTATGCGCGCTGCGCAGAGGATGCGCTCTCGGCGGAGATGCGCGCCGCGGTGGATGTGTGGCATAATGTCCGCGGCTGTTCTGCGGCGGAGACGGCGGCGCTCATCCGCCATGATGAGGTGGATGTTCTCGTCGATCTCGCGGGGCATACGCAGGGGAATGCGCTGCCCGTTTTCGCGCACCGTCCCGCACCTGTGCAGATGACGGGGATCGGCTACTTTAATACGACGGGGCTGTCTGCAGTGGACTATGTGCTCGGATGTGTATGTCGATCCGCCGGGGGTGGGAGATGATGCGATGACGGAGGAGATCATCCGTCTGCCGCACAGTCATTTTCTGCTATCCACTGCCCGATGATCTGCCCCCTGTCGCGCCGCCGCCGATGGAGCAGAGGGGATACGTGACGTTTGGCTCATTCAATAATTTCAATAAGGTGACGGATGAGGTGCTGTGCCTCTGGCGGCAGGTGCTGGATGCGGTGCCGGGGGCGCGTCTCCTCGTCAAGAGCAAGATCTTTGACCATGGGGAGGGGCGCGCGATGGTCGCGGAGCGTCTCGCGCGCTGTGGGATTCCCGCCGCGCGTGTCGAGATGCGCGGGTTCAGCCGTGACTATCTGGCGGAGTACGGGGATGTGGATGTCGCGCTCGATCCGTTCCCCTATACGGGCGGGATTACGACCTGTGAGGCGCTCTCGATGGGTGTACCCGTGGTGACGCTCGCAGGGGAGAGCCACGGCGCACGGTTCGGTGTGAGTCTCCTCACGAATGCGCATCTCCCCGAGCTCGTTGCGCAGACGCCTGCGGACTATGTGCGGATCGCGGCGGGGCTTGCCGCTGCGCCCGATACGCTGCGCGCGCTGCGGCGAAATCTGCGCACGATGCTGCGGCACGCACCGCTGACGGATGCCGCCGGCTATGTGCATGATGTGGAGGACGCATATCGGGCGATCTGGGCGAGATTTGTGCGCGCGGCGGGCACTACGTGTGAGGTGTGATATGAAGCGGCGTTTCTGTCTTTCGGTGCTCGCTCTGTTCTGCTCCGTGCTGTCGGGCTGTGATTTTTTCGTCACGGAAAACAGCGATCCCGCTACGGCGGATGAGGTCGCTGCGATGGTGAATGGAAAAATTTCATACCTATGGGGCGCAGGTCGTGCCGGAGGGGGGACAGACGCTGCGGGAAAAGCCGTTTCAGAGGAATCGTTATGCGCTCTATGATGCGGGGAACGGGATCCGCTTTACCGCTGTGGCGGAGATCCAGCGCGCACAGTTCCCCTATCCCTTCCTTTACCGCGATACGGATGCCGCTGCGGCGTATGCAGAGGCCTATTTTGCCCATCTCTATCCCGCGGTGAATGCTGTCACGGCTGACGTTCCTCTCAGGGCGGCGTCCCCGCGGAGGCGGCAGCGCTGCGCGAGAATCATGCGATGCACGAGGGAGCGCCGCTTTTTGATCAGGGCGATTTTATCTTTCTCCATGAGGCACGCGGAGCGGATGCTGTCGATCTGTGCCGTGCGCTGCATGCGCTCTATCGCCCACAGGGTGACGATACGCTCCTCACGGAGGCACATGGGCGCAGGATAACGTTCTACTATTTGCCGGAGGGAACGGAGGAGCAGGCGCGCGCGGTGCCGATCATGACGTTCTATCTGCGGGCAGGGGAGGACTGGGCGCGGACGCTCTACGAGAATCCGGGGCACGCGTCGGGGGAGAGGGATGTCGCGCTCCTAGAGGAGCGGCTGGCAGAGTATTTTGAGGTGCGGCTAAAGGCGGCGAAGGCATACGTGAGAGAACATCAGAAATGAAATAAGGGACTGCTATACGAAGTTTGCAGCTTCGTATAGCAGTCCCTTGTATTCTATATATCGCTCAGCCAACGGTGTGTCCGAGCAGCTCGCGCGTGTGGGCGGCGACGGCGGACGGGGTGATGTCGGTGCGGCGTGCGACGCCCGTGTTGAGTGCTGCCTCAGCGACAGCAGCGGCGACGGTCGGTGCGACACGCGGGTCGAGCGGGCTGGCGATGATGTTGGTCTCGTTCAGCTCGGACTCGTGGATGAGGGAGGCAATCGCGCCGGCGGCAGCGATTTTCATTTCCTCGTTGATTTCCTTTGCGCGCACGTCCAGCGCACCGCGGAAGATGCCCGGGAAGGCGAGGAGGTTGTTGACCTGATTCGGGAAGTCAGAGCGTCCCGTGCAGACGATGCGTGCGCCTGCTGCCTTTGCCTCGTCGGGCAGGGATCTCGGGGACGGGGTTCGCCATCGCCATGACGACGGGGTCCTTGCTCATGCTCTTGATCATCTCGGGCGTGAGGCTGCCGGGGGCGGAGACGCCGATGAAGATGTCCTTGCCCTTGATGACCTCGGCGAGCGTGCCCTGCTCCTTCTGATGGTTGGAGACTTTGGCGATGCTCTCCTGTACGGGTTCATGTTCTTTTCGCGTCCCTCGTAGATCGCGCCCGTCGTGTCGCAGAGGACGACGGTCTTGATGCCGTAGGCAAAGAGGAGGCGTGCGATCGCCTGTCCTGCCGCACCTGCGCCGTTGATGACGATGTTCGCCGTCTTGAGGTCACGTCCGAGGTACTTGTACGCGTTGAGGAGGGCAGAGACGACGACGATCGCTGTGCCGTGCTGGTCATCGTGGAAAAACGGGGATGTCGAGGGTCTTTTTGAGCTCGTTCTCGATGTCAAAGCACTGCGGGTGCCTTGATGTCCTCGAGGTTGATGCCGCCGTAGGTGGGGGGCGATGAGCTGGCAGACTTTGACGACGTCCTCGACTTTTTTCGCTGTTCACGCAGACGGGGACGGAGTCGACACCGGCAAAAGCCCTTGAAGAGGATCGCCTTGCCCTCCATGACGGGGAGGCCTGCGCCTGCGCCGATGTTGCCGAGACCGAGGACGGCGGTGCCGTTCGTGACGACGGCGACCATGTTGCCCTTTGCTCGTGTAGTCGTAGATCTTTTCGGGATCTGCCTTGATCGCGAGGCACGGTGCGGCGACGCCGGGCGTGTAGGCGCGGCTGAGGTCGTCGCGGGTCTTCAGCGGGACGGTCGGCGTGACGCCGAGCTTGCCGTGATGGCTCTTATGAAGGTCGAGTGATTCTGCATCAAATTTGCTTCCCATAGTGCATTTTCCTTTCCTTGGGGATGTCCCCTCTATATGTCCTCTGCCGCCGTTTCTAGGGAATCACTGATCCCGTAGGGGAGGCGAGGGCGTTATGCTTGTGATGGATCGAGGCAGCGATTCCTTTAGTTTTTCCTTGCTGGGCTGCCGCCGCTGCGCTGCGGTGCTGCGGTGTCGCCGCCGCTGTCGGTACTGCTGCTCTGACGCGTGCTCGCGTGGCGGCTGTTGCTCCCGCTTCCACTTCCACTGTCGGTGTCGGCCGATTTTTTCGGCGGGCTTGTGTCGGTGCTCTGCGTTTTGCTGCTCTTGTCACCGCTCTTCTGGTCGGTGGATTTGCGCTCGGTCTTGCTGCTGTCTTCGGAGGAGGAGTGTTTGCGGCTCCGTGTCGAGTGCCTCGTCTCCGCTGACGCGGCGGCCGATGCTGTTGTCGCCCTCGGGCACCTCGGTGGCGCCGGCGGGGATGGAGTTCTCGTAGTCGCGGACGGCGCGCTCCATGCGGCTGCGCTCGTTCGCGTTCAGGCTGAGGCCGAGGGTGTTGACCATGTTGCGGCGCAGCTGTTCCATGTCGGGGATCCAGTAGCTGATGCCCTCGATGTAGAGCGGGCGTCCCGGCACCATGTCGGTGCGCAGTCCCTTTGCCTGTGCCTGTTTCAGTGTGCCGATGAACTCAAGCATCTGGCGGACGCTGAGGTCGGTCTTGACGCTGTCGATGACGCTCGCGATGATGCCCGGCAGGCGCGGCAGGATGGCGGGGTGGTTACAGCGTCGACGCACGCGCGCATGAATTTCTGCTGGCGTTTGACGCGGCCGATGTCGCCCTCCTCGTCGCGATAGCGGACGTAGGTGACGGCGGTCTTGCCGTCCATGTGCTGGCGTCCCGGACGCAGGTCGATGACGAGGCCGCCGTCGTCGTCCCACGGATCCTCGTAGTACATGCGCTTTTCGACGTCGATGTCGATGCCGCCGATGGCGTCGATGATCTTTTTGAAGGCGTGGGTGTTGATGATGACGTAGTGATCCATGCGGATGCCGAGGAAGTCCTCGACGGTGCGCTGGGTGAGTTTTTTTCGCCGCCGTAGGCGTATGCCGCGTTGATTTTGTCGTAGCCGTTTTTCGGGATGGCGACGCGCGTGTCACGCGGGATGGAGAGGAGCGAGGCCTCGTTTTCTGCGGGTCGATGGTCGCGACCATGAGGGTGTCGCTGCGTCCGACGTCGTCGGAGCGCTCATCGACGCCCATGATCATGATGGTTGCCTTGTCCTTGGCGGTGAGCAGCTCGTCCTTCGGGGTCTCCTTGGCGCGATCGAGCAGGCTGCTCTGGGCGAAAGAAGACGCCCGCGAGCGCCGCAAGGACGAAGATGAGGATCGTGCCGAGCACGATGTAGAGCCATCGTTTCTTTTTCGCCGTTGGTCTCTTCGGTGGTAGTGTCGTCAATGCAGAATCTGTCCTTTCCTCCCCATCGCAGGTGGGCGCGTGTATTCCGCGCCGTGCGGTTGCGCTGCGTGCGTGTGGATTATACTGTAGAAATCACAGGGATGGTACATATCTACTCAGTATCACATAATATATAGCAAACGCGGCGAATATGCAAGGGATTGTTCCTTGGAAAAATGGCGGAAATCTGCCGTTTTTGCCGGCTCTAGGCGGTAAAATGGGATTGTATTCATTCTTCTGTTCGGTTTAATCGCAAAAAATATGCTGCCTGCACTACTTTCTCCATGGTCGGATGAAATGCCGATTCGTGCCGAGAAAGTTATTTTACCGGAAAGAAAATCTACTATAATATAGGAGGGAAAATATGGGCGTTGAGATCGAGCGCAAGTTTACGGTGCGGGCGGACTTCTGCCCACAGGGCGCGGGGACGGAGATGGCGCAGGGCTATCTCTCGCGCGATCCGCAGCGGACGGTGCGCGTGCGTCTCGCCGGCGGGCGCGGCTATCTGACGGTCAAGGGGGAGACGCGCGGGATGGTGCGTGCGGAGTATGAGTATGAGATTCCCCCGTCGGATGCGCGGGCGATGCTCGCGCTCTGCGATCCGCCGCTCGTGGAGAAGACGCGCTATGTCATGAATGCCGCAGGGTCGCCGATGGGAGGTCGATGTCTTTCACGGGGCGAAACGATGGTCTCGTCGTCGCCGAGGTGGAGCTGCCGTCGGAGACGGCGGAGGTCACGCTGCCCGCGTGGGTGGATCGCGAGGTGACGGGGGAAAAACGCTACTACAATTCGTCACTGATTGTGCACCCTTATCACTCTTGGACGGCGGAGGAGAAGTCCGGATATCCACGCGTCCCTGTGGAAAAGTAATCCGATACTGCTACAAAATATGGAAAAATGTCAGCCGATCAACTCCCATATATGGGGTTATCCACTGATTTATCCACGTTATCCACAGAAATCGGAGGATCGTTCGTAAAAATTATGCACATTGTGTAAAGATGTGTGGATAAAGGCAGTTGGGGGCTTTTGAACAATTTTATCCACAGAGTTTTACACAGCTGGGGATAACTTATGGAATGAGTTGTATACGATATATTCTGTTTATTTTAGGAGGAAGATTTGATGGCGGAGTGGGAGGTATGTCTGCGGCTCGTGCTTTCGTGTGTGATGGGCGGAATCATCGGCTATGAGCGGCAGATGCGGAACAAGTCGGCGGGGCTGCGGACGAATATGCTCGTGGCGCTCGGCTCATGTCTCATCATGATTATGTCGCAGGCGCTCTATGACAATGTGGAGGGGAAGACGAACGCCGACCCCGCGCGTCTCGCGGCGCAGGTGGTCTCAGGCATCGGCTTTCTCGGTGCGGGCGCGATCATGAAGGAGGGGCTGACGGTCACAGGACTGACGACGGCGGCGACGCTCTGGGTGGTCGCGGGGGTCGGGCTTGCGGTCGGCGCGGGGTTTTACCTCGGCGCGAGCGTGACGACGGCGATCGTGTTCCTCATCCTCGGGAATCTCTCGCGGCTCGATGCGTGGGTCGATCATGAACGCCTGCCTCCTCTCCATCCATCACGATTGACCGTCCCGGGCAGATCATGCGCGTCAGTGCCTGCATCGAGGATCTCCATCTGCAGCTCACGCGGGATGAAGGTCAGGACGGACGAGGACGAGGCGGAGACAGAGACGGGCGGCGAGCGGCGCATCTACCTGACCTTTGAGGTCTACAATCGCGAGAACATCAAGCCGTCCTTTATCGCTGATGCCCTGCGGCAGGTGGACGGCGTGCTGCGCGTCGATGTCGTGTGAGCCTAGTGCTTGACGAAATTGGCGGATTGAAGTAAAATGGACATAGAAAAAAAGGGCACTGCCGATGGGCGGCCGCCCTTACCGTGTGAAGGAATAATCCGCCTGCAGTTTGGAGACGTTCGGCGGATTTTTTTCTCGTTCTGTGCAATGCTTGACGAAATTGGCGGATTGAAGTAGAATAGACATAGAAAAAGGGCACTGCCGCTCAGCGGTTGCCCCCTTAATACATGCGAGATACCCCGCCTGTTGTTTGGAGACGCAAGGCGGGGCTTTCTTTTATCGGATGAGACGAACACGGTGATACAGGGAGGAATCGTCGCGATTATCTCATGGACGAGTATTTTACGGGCGTGGCGCTCTTTTCCGCCTACCGCAGCAAGGATCCGCATACGCAGGTCGGCGCCTGCATCGTCAACGAGGACAAGCATATCGTTGGCGTTGGCTACAACGGATGCCGAACGGCTGCGACGACCATGAGTATCCGTGGGGGACGGACGGGGAGTTCGCCGAGCAAAAGTACCCCTTTATGTTGTCCATGCGGAGCTGAACGCCATCCTCAACGCGAGCACGTCATTGAAAGGCTGCCGTATCTACACATCACTGTTCCCGTGCAACGAATGCTGCAAGGCGATCATCCAGAGCGGCATTCGTGAGGTCATCTACCTCTCGGATAAGTACGCCGGAACGGACAGCACGAAGGCCTCAAAGCGGATGCTCGCCTCGGCGAACGTCACCTGCCGCCGCATGGAGACGGAGCTGACGGAGGTGCCGGTCCGCTTTACCGCAGAAGAGTAGATCAAAATGGGCTGTTGCACGAAACAAAACGTGCAGCAGCCCATTTTTAGGAAGTACTGATCCATTCAGCGTATCAGTGCTTCTCTTTATTTTTCAATTGTTCCGATGAATGGCAGCAGGAAGGAGGTTCATCACATGACGAGCAGCTGCTGCCGCAGCAGTCCTTCCTGCCCAGGCGAAAGTTCCGATAGACATGGCGAACGGCAAAAAGAGTGCAGCCGCCACAAATGCACCGACGACATAGGGTTGCCATAAGAATCTCCCCTCAGAGGCGCCTATCAGAAGCCGAGTAACCGACCAATCTGATAGACAAGAAGCGAAACAAACCAAGCAATCGCGAACATATAGACGGCGAGAAGCCGACCCATTTCCACGCGCCCGTCTCTTTCCTAATCGCACCGAGTGACGTGACACACGGCGTGTAGAGCTGTGAGAATACCATGAAGGAGCGCAGAAAGGCTTTGTAAACGCTGCGCCCATACCCGTCTGAAGCATCATGGAAGCCGCATTAGCCGCATCCGCCGCCTCGGTCGAGACATCGGCAACACCATAGAGAATGCCGATTGTCGCAACGACCGCTTTCTTCGCCATGATGCCGGAAAGGACAGCCGCGCCAGCCTCCCACGTTGCAAAGCGTGAATGAAGAGCACGACATCCAGCCGCCGAGCGTCGCGAGGATGCTGTCCTCAATCTCGCACGGACCGCTAAAGTTGTAGTTCGACATGAACCAAAGGATGACCGATGCCGCAAAGATAATCGTACCTGCCTTTGATGAGGTACCCCTTTACCCTTTGTCCCACGTCTCTAGGAGAACCGAATTCATATCGGGCATACGGTACGGCGGGAGCTCCAACAGAAAGGTCGAGCCATGTGCCTTGAACAGCGTCGAACCGAGCACCTTTGCCACGATAATAGCCATGACCATACCGATGATATACATAGGAACACAACGTTTGCTGCATTGTTGGGAAAGAACATCGCCGCAAACAGTGCCATGATCGGCAGCTCGCACCGCACGTCAGGAACGGTGACGAGGATCGAGATCATGCGATCCTTTTCCGAGTCGAGCGCACGCGCACCCATAATGGACGGAACGGCGCAGCCGAAGCCCATCATCAGCGGCATGATCCCCTTACCCGTCGTGCCCGCAGCGGCGCATGATCGGATCCGTGATAAACGCGATACGCGCCATGTAGCCCGTGCCGTCGAGGAACGAGAGACAGAAGAACAGGACGAAGATGAGCGGAACGAACGTCAGCACTGAGCCGACACCCGCGATGATGCCGTCCGTGACCAGCGAAACCATCCAGTCCGCGATCCCCGCCGCTACAAGCGAATCTTGACAAAAGTTCAGAACTGATCGTTGATGAGCACCTCGAGTTCGTCGGCACGGCTGACCGATCCATGTAAACGTGATCTGAAACACGCCATAGAGAATCAAAAAGGAAAATCGGCAGCGCAAGCACACCGTTCGCAAGAAAACGATCCATTTTTCCGAGTACGTTGCACCGACATTCTGCACAGTTACGGCATGTCGCACAACCCTGATCGATGAGTGCATAGCGCGCCTCGATGATCGCCTCTTGCTTCTCCGCCTCCGTACGCGAACCGCTCTCGATCTCATGGATCTTCGCGATATGCTCCTGACGAGGTCGCTCGGCTGGTACCGTGCCATGACCGTACTCGTAAAGACAGTCGAGCAGCGTCTTTGTACTCCGTTGCTGCGCCCGTCGTCTCGACGGTGGGCATGCCGAGCGCCTCTTCGAGCTTCGCCGTGTTGATCTTGATGCCGCGCCGCTGCGCATCGTCCTGCATATTGAGATCGATGAGGAGCGGAATCTCTTCTCGAGAAGCTGTACCGTAGGAAAAGATTGCGCTCGATGTTCCGAGCTGTCCACGACATTCAGGACGAGATCCAGCTTCGTGCTCGTCAAGTAGTCGATGACGATTTGTTCCTCCGGCGAGCGGGCGTTGATGCTGCATGTCCCCGGAAGGTCGACAATGGAAATCGCCCGCCCCTTGTAATGCGTGTGACCAATTTTCTTGTCAACCGTGACCCCTGGCCAGTTTCCGATTTTCTGACGCGCACCTGTCAGTGCGTTGAATATGGTCGATTTACCGGTATTTGGGTCTTTCGGTCAGTGCAACCGCCACTCTGACATATTCCCGCCCTCCCTAACCGATCTGCTCGACAGATATGAGTGCTGCGTCCTGCAGCCGCACGGCGAGATTATACGAGCGAATGCCAATCGCGATCGGGGTCCCCATAGGTGCCGAACGCAGAACCGTCACCTTCGTCCCCGGAATCATCCCCATCGACATAAGACGCTGTTTGAGCGGCGACTCTGCTGATTGCAGAATCTTCAGCGTCATTCCTGTCTTCCCATCCTTCAGTGTCAATCAAGATACCTCCTAAGATCCACATTGTTATCAATGCAAATGATAATCGAAACTATCTCTGCAACGTTTATGATAACTTACTTCATATTATTGCGTCAAGGGAGAATCGATGGATATTCATAAAAATTAAAATTAGAGAATCACCGATAAATTCAGCCGAGCTATCTTTTAGTACATCTTTTTGCTCGCACTTCTTCGTCATGCCAAGCCTCTCATAGATAACGGATTCTGAGAATGTCGTTTCGCGAATCTGTCCCTATACGAAAGAGAAGGCCGGGCACAAAGATACATTTACCTTTATGCCACAGCCTCTTGTATGTGGAAGATTGTGTTTTCACCCGACGAGCCATACCACGAAGTAGAGCACGAGCGGGATGGTTACGCAGAAGATGCCGATAAAGTCGATGTAGACACCGGTCTTGATCATCTTTTGTGATGGGGATATAGCTCGACGCATAGACAATCGCATTCGGCGGTGTGACACCGGCAGCATAAAGCCGAGTGACGATGAGAGGGCGATACCGATCGCGACGTGGATCGGGCTGAACCCTGCCGACACCGCTGCCGCAATGGCGAGTGGGGCTGATCATGTTCGTCGCCGCCGTGTGGCTGGTGAGCTCGGAGAGGAGCAGTGCCACCACACAGAAGATCGCGACGAGGGCGAACTCGGACGGCTCGCCGCCGAGCATCCCGACGATGCGGTCGCCGACCCACTGGGAGAGGCCCGTCTTATACATCATGCCGCCCATGGCGAGGCCGCCGCCGAAGAGGATGAGCGTGCCCCACTCGATGCCCTGTACCGCTGATTTCCACTCCAGTGTGAACTTGCGCTCCTTGAAGTTGATCGGCAGGAGGAAGAGGAGCAGCGCGCCTGCCATTGCTGCGACTGCCCTCAGGGAAGAGGCGCGAATACATTTTGAGGAGGGGGGAGGTGCTGCCGAGCGTCATCGAGAGAATGCCCGGGAACACCCAGAGGAAGACGGCGACGAGGAAGCAGAAGAGCGTGTTCTTCTGGGCGCGCGTCCAGCCGCCGAGCTCTGCGACACGTGCGCGGATGAACTCCTCTGCGCCGTCGATGCGCTCGACATCGGGCGGGAACATGCGGATGAGAACCACATAGGCGATGATGAAGTACGCCACCATCGCAATGACACCCCATGTCATCCATTCAAAGAAGGAGATGTGGATGTTCGCCATCTGGTCGAGGAAGCCGAGCATGATGATGTTCGGCGGAGTGCCGATCGGTGTCAGAACACCGCCGATCGAGCAGGCATACGCGGTCATGAGCATCAGCCCGGTCGCGTACTTGTGTCAGTGCAGGTCGATCTCCTTGCCGTTCGCAGCCATCATTTCCTTGACGGCGGCGAGCAGGCCGAGGGCGATCGGGAACATCATCGCGGCGGTCGCCGTATTGCTCACCCAACCGGAGCAGAGCGCCGCAGCAAGACCAATCGCGAGAAAGATGCGGCGTGGATTCGAGCCGACCCACGAGCGCGAGAGCAGCCAGTAGGCAAATCGCTTGTCGAGCCCGTGATCCATCATCGCCTTTGCGAGGATAAATCCACACCATGAAGAGGAAGATCATCGGATTGGCGATGCCGCATAGGCATCCTTTGCCGTAACCACGCCTGTCACGACAGCGAGCGTCGGCCCGATGAGAGACGTGACGGGGATGGGGCACGGGTTCCGTGATCCACCAGAGTGCCACCAGAACCATGATGGCGAGCAGCTTGGGGATGCGAGCGTAGTCCCTCGATCGGCGTCAGAAGCACCAGAATCGCGAGGATTGGCGCGCCGATCAGACCGACGAGACGACGCGTGCGATCAAATTTCTGCTCAGCCTCATGTATCTTTTTGGGCTTCTTTGCTTGATCTCCACTCATTTTTCTCAGCCTCCTTACTGGAAGTAATGATAATTTCTATGTGTATTTATTATACGAAATTTTTGAAGTCTTTTTGCAACACTTTTTCTTTAAACAATATGATTTTTCCTGATTGTTCTGCTATAATAAAGACGGATACGGCATGTTTTCGTTCCATATAAAGGAGGAGTTTCATGCAGAGCTTTACCTATCATTGTCCGACAGAGATCATCTTCGGGCGGGGCGGAGGATGCCGTTCCCGCAAAACTGCGTGCGTGCGGCGGCGCGCCGTGTGCTCATTCTCCACGGCGGCGGCAGCGCAGAGCGCTCGAGGGCTGCTCTCGCGCATCGAGATGAATCTGACCTCGGCGGGGCTGGCGTTCCTCGTCGTGGGCGGCGTACAGCCGAACCCGCGCGTTGCGTTCGTCCGTGAGGCGATCCGCGAGGGGCTCACAGCGGATGTGAACTCATCCTGCCATCGGCGGCGGAGCGTGATCGACTCGGCGAAGGCAGTCGCCCACGGCATCGCAAAATCCAGACGTTGACATCTGGGATATCTGGACGAAAAGGCAGAGCTGACGCGCACGATGCCCGTCGCGTCTGTGCTCACCATCCCTGCTGCGGGCAGTGAGACGAGCGACTCCGCCGTGCTGACGAATGAGGATACGGGGCAGAAAGTAGGGCTGAATTCGCCGCTCAACCGCCCTGTCTTCGCCTTTTGATGAACCCGACGCTCGCCTTTACCCCTGCCGCGCGAGCAGATCGCCGCGGGGGCCTCGACATCATGATGCACACGATGGAGCGGTTCTTCACGGATGTCAAGGAGCCGAACGTCTTCACCGACCGCGGCGATTGATCTCCTGCGCACCGTGATGGAGTCCGTGCGCCGCCTCCTCGTCTCACGCAAGGACTATGATGCAATGAGCGAGCTCATGCGTATGCGGCAGCGTATCACACAGTGACCTGACAGGGACTTGGACGCGGTAAGACTTCTCCGTACACAAGCTGAGCCATCCGCTTTCTGCACACTACGATGCAACGCACGGACGTGCGCTCACCGCGCTCTGGGGATCGTGGGCACGGTTTGCCTATCCATACGACCCGGCACGCTTTGCCCAGTTCGCCGCCGACCTCTTCGGCATTGATGCAGGGACGGATGAGGAGCGGGCGCGCGCGGGCATCCGTCACATGGAGGAGTTCTTCACCTCCATCGGAATGCCGACGAGCATCGGCGGGCTGGGGATCGGCACCCTCTCGGCGGGGACGATTGAGCAGCTCGCCGATGATGCGACGCAGGAGGATCGCATCCGCATCGGCGTCTTCCATCCGCTCACGCGTGCTGACGCCATTACCATCTATACGGCGGCAAATCACTAATCTACGAATACAAGACCTGCCCGACGAAGCTCTGAGCTTCATCGGACGGTCTTTTTATGAGAAAAGAAATAACCGCCCATTCTGACCAGTGAACGGTTGTTCAAAAAACAATGCGCAAAATCTGGAAAGATGCCGTCAAAGGACGTTTCTTTCTATGATCATTATAGCAAATCCATCCATGTTTTGCAACACCTCGTTTTATTACTGATTCACTAGAAAACAACTTCCTGCATAGACAATGCCAATACATACAGCTGTGAATAGATATTCCGCAGCGAGCCGACGGTAAAGAGGCGTATCCCGATTTTTCTGCGTCGGGAGGACGGCGGGCACCTGCCGCAGACCGCATCCTCCGCGATGTGGAGGAGTGCACCGAGGAATACCCATAGGAGCAAAGTGAGGAACATCCTGCTCCCGATGTACGCCTCACTGTGGAGGAGCGCACCGATGAGGGCGAGATAGAGCATCGGCCAATGCGACCAGCCGCGGTGCCGACTGCGCCATGTACGCCATCCGACACTGCCGGGGTGCCTCCACCTTGTCCGGCAGGACGGCACCGACGCATGCCGCCGCCGCCGCGAGCGGATCGGCACTCACCGCGCAGGCAATCGTGCCCGTGAGTGCAACATGCGATATCCATGTCATGCGGCGTACTTCCTCCTCTGAAGATGGGGATGGCCATCTATATTTATGATAGTAGATACTGTATGACAACATCTACTAAATAACCATATATTTACCTTTCTCGTGCCTCTTTGATAACGTCGGCGAGGGTAATCTCCTCCATTTCCTTCTCCATGGCGTCTTGGATGTCCATGAGACGGTGGTCGAGTACATCGTGGATATGGCTGCGACGGGGCAGGCGGGGTTTTGCGGTTCTCGTGGAAGCTGAAGAGGGACTGACCGCTGGATACTCTCTACGGCACGGAAGATGTCGGCGAGCGTGATGTCTGTGAGTTCCTAGCGATGTGTGCGCCGCCTTCGCGTCCGCGTGCGACGGTGATGAGCCCGCGCGACGGAGCTGACCGAGGATGCGGCGGATGACGACGGGATGTACGCCGATACTCCCCGCGAGCGACTCGCTCGTCGCTGGCTCGTGTTTGCCGAAGAGATCGACATAGATGAGGATGTGGACGGCGATGGTGAAGCGGCTGAAGTCTACATGTTAGTACCCTCCATTGTTCGATATTCGCATCATACAATGAATGGAGGGAAATGCAAGAGCTAAAGGAATCACTGATAAAATGAAGCCCGTCAGATTGGCGTAGATTTTTCGTCCGAACAAGGTGGAAAACCGGACGCAGAGTGGTGCTCATGGAGGATTTTTCCGCCGAAGTACGAGCAAAAAGATGCGTCAAGATGATGGTGCTGAATTTATCAGTGATTCCCTAGCCAAGTCCTCGGCAAAGCGGAGCGCACGCCGTCGTTGAGCAGTTTGAGTGGACGGCACGCCCTCGTGTACGAGCCGCTCGACGGTGGGTGAGGTCCACAGGCTGTGGATGATGTCGCCGTTCTGCAGGGGGCGATGTCGCTCCCCATGCCGCGCCGCCGCAGGACGAGGGCGGCGTGCTGCCGTGTTGACGGCCGATGCCGCCGCGCCGCATGTTATACATCTTGACGGGGTGAGGACGCAGCCATGCAGGATGGGGAGGATGATGTTGCGCCGCCGTGCCATGGAGACGGGCGGCATTGCGTCGGATGAGGCGGAGTGCCTTGTCCTCGCGCGCTCGGCGAGACAGGCGAGCACGTGCTCCGGTGTGGCGCCGAGCATCAGGCTGCTCCCGTGCGCGCGAGATCACGGCGGTGCGTGTCGTGTCGTCCTGCGTCGGAATGAGGGCGAGGATGTCCGCCGGAGCGGGCAGGCGCTGCATCAGGCATTCTCTTTTCGTACGATTCATAGTGGATCTCCTTTGTTTTGGGGAATCACGGCAAAACGCTGCAGTTCCACGACTCCCTGCCTGCCGCTGGCGGGGCGCACAGGCACGGGACACGATTCTGGATCTCCTGTTCCTTTCTGAACGCTATTATAGAGAAAATATGTTCGTATGTAAAGAAAATTTTGCGTGGAGGCTCTTTCTTTTTCGCCGCAGCAGGTATTTGGGCGTAAGCAGCTTTCGCGGACGAACAAAACGGAAAGGAGTGACATCTATGGCACGCAAAGAAGCAGCGAGCAAGCTCACGCTGAAGGTGATTACGGGGGTCGGCGCAGACGGCAAGAACCTCTATAAGAACCGCACGATCGCAGGCTTGCGCCTGTGCTCCGGATGCGGATGCGCTCGCGGTCGGACGCGGGTTCGCGAATCTGCAGAAGCACGCGCTCGATCAGGGTGATGCGCACGGATACGGCTGTCCTGACGACTGGAGCCCCCGCGCGGCAGATGATGAGGAACGTCAGAAACGAGGTACGACTATGTCGACGAAGAAACAGCTCGCATGACGCTGGCGCTCTCGACGGGCAAGAAACCACGGTCAGTCTGATGGATCCGAAGGATGATCTGACGAAGGCGGCGGTGGAGACCGCCTGCGGATGCTCATCGCAAAGAAGGCGATCATGCGTCGGTGAGGCATACCCTGTCTCCATTAAGCGACATCAGTGTCCAGACGGTAGACAGCGCTCAGCTTGCCTGAGCACTGCATCAACAGGATGACAAAGGACACTGGACGAAGCGAAACGTTTCGTCCAGTCGTCCTTTTTGATGCTCTGTCTCGCTTTCCCGCACGGCAGGTGGCTAGTCTGCCGTCAGTCTGCGCCTCCCCGCGTGCGGCACGGGAGCGGTCAACGTCAGCCAATCTACACATCGCTGTCGCTCGTGTTCTGGGACGTTTTCCCATACGACTCGTTACCCAATCAGCTTCGTCCCTGTGGACTTGCTTCTTGGACAGGTCAGCAAGAGGACCGCGAAGCGGTGGTGGGGGCGCCTGCTGCGAGATATGTGACGTTTTTGCTAAAGAACTGAGACGGGGAACGGCTTGCACTTTTTGCCTGTTTTTGGTAAGCTCTAGTAGTTCCCTGCGGTTGTAGCTCAGATGGATAGAGCATCTGCCTCCTGAGCAGAGGGTCGCGTTCGACCCGCGCCAATCGCACCATGAAAGCAGACAGGACTTCTCATCGTGAGGAGTCTTTTCTATACATAAGGAGTGATATCGATCGAAAAAGACTATGATGGCGGCACTGGCGGTGATGTTCGTACTCGGCGGTGTCTCGGCTGTTCAGGCAGCGGATACGGAGACGGTGACGAGGCAGAGCTGCAGGAGATTGTACAAGATGGATGTGGAGAGCGCGGAGCCGAAACTTTCCATGGCTGCGCGTGGAGGATCATCGCAGAGCACTGCGTATGAATGGCCGCGTCATTGCGTGGACGAGCTATCCTGAGATCGTCGTTATTGGAGATGACTATCCCTGTGCTGCAGCACGCGCTGCGGGACTGGAGTGATGAGCAGAAGCGCCGCAGTGAGGATGAAACTGAAAATATGGAGAATGCAGTACGCGCATTTGTACCCTCCGAACCGTTCTATGATTCGGTGGTGGTGGATCACTGGGGCGGGTTGATGAGCAGGTCGTCAGCTTTGCGCCTCCAGCGGCACCTATGACGGCGGTGCCCACCCTCAGCATGGGATCACGGGAGTGACGCTGAGTACGGAGACGGGGGAGCCGGTCTCCATTGGACACGATAATTACAGGGCGTGAGGGTCCTCCTGCTCACGCTGGCAGATGCTCGCAAGCAGTACCCAGGACGTGAGCAGGACCTCTTTCACATGATATTGACGAGACATTGAATGACCATCATGATGGCGGTGACTGGCAGAAGTATATCGACTGGATGCTCGATGCGAACAATGATCTCCATGTGTTCTATAATCCATATGATATCGCTCCGTATTCGGCAGGCGGATTTGAGCTGACGCTGCCGCGCGATGTGTATCCTGAGGTGTATCGCCGTGATCTGACAGAGTAGAGCCATATTATCCAATAGATAAACCCCTCGGTTTACGGCCGAGGGGCTTTTTGTTACTTCTTCCCGAATCCGAACAGTGCCTTGAGTTTGCTGCCGATGCCCTCCGCGGGCGGTGCATCCGCATCGGGCACGTCGTCGTAGAGGTCGGAGTTCACGACCTTTGCCGGGGGAGCGTCATGCGGCTTCTGTGTCATCGTCGCCGAGAGAGAAGCCCGCGCCGTAGTTTGGCGAGAATCCTGAGATGATGGGGATGCTGCAGTGCGGACAGGAGGCGGCAGAGGATGGGACGAATTTTTCACATTTTGGGCAGTACATCATGGACCTCGCTTTCGTCGGACGATTCCCTTCTATAGGATATATCGTCATTTACGAGCAGTCGGATAATACCGATGAGCGAGAGGATGCCGCAGAGTGTCCAGAGGAGGATGCTCGGCACGCCGATCATGCTGTCCACTGCCGACTGGAGCGCGCCGTCCATGACAGCGCCGCCCTCCATCAGAACCTCGGAGGAGAAAAAGCCGGGCAAACGGCAGCGGTGTGATGAGGAGTGGGAGCAGTACGGCGAAGGGAGAAACGCCTCATAGGGGGAATGTCCCAGCGTGCGCGGGCGCTGCCGTACGAGCGGCAGGAGGGGAGCGGAAGAGTACGAAGGGGAGGACGAAGAGAATGATGATGACCGTGGCAGGCGATCCGCGCCGTCCGGGATCGCCGCGATAAGGATCGCGAGCACGCCGGCCATGGACTGTGGGATGAGCTGTGCCGCCGGCGGGGAGGACAAGCCCAGCACGAGGAGGAGGAGGAGGCTGCGGCGGATGAACGCCGTGCGCGTCACCGTCCCCGCACAGGGAGAAATACGCTGCGCGCGTGGGCGGCAGTACCTCCTCGACGAGGGGGATCGCCCCAGCACCCGCCTCCGGTTTTCCCTTTTTGAGGAAGAGCCAGCCGAGCCAGCAGGCGAGTGGGAGAAAGAGGAGGAAGAAGAGAGCAGCGCGATGCCCATGCTCGCGGCGACGGCGGAGCGAATGCCTCCGTTGTTCCGTTCCAGAGGGGAAAAAGACGACCTATCATATCGTTGAGGATGCTGATGAAGATACTGACGGGCAGGAGCATGAGGAGGAGAACGGGGACGCAGAGGGAGGAGCATGGGCGCCGCCCAGCCGCCGCCGTGTCCCAGATCGTGCAGACGCCGTACGACGGCGGGGGATGGCGAGCGGCGGATGAGCGCGTAGAGGAGGAGGTTGAGCTCGAGAACGCCGCGATGTAGACGGTGAAGAAAACCTCTGTCGAATCACGGAAAAAGCCCACCGCAGCGGATGCGGTGAGCGGGAAGAGGAGATAGCAGAGCGCGAGCATGGCAAAGAAGACGCCGCTGATGACGCCGAGCGTCAGAGCAAAGTCGCGCCGTGTGAGCCTGCCCGTGAGAGAAAAAGAGTGCGTGATTCATACGCAGTCCTCAGCTGCGCGATACGCCGCTGTCATGCGATGCATCGCTGTCTGTCTGTGCAGTCATCTATTTCTGTGCTGTTTTGTCGTACTGACAGCAGACGTACTGAATACGGGCATCTCACCCTCCGTGCTGAGCGGATCCGGGCCGTAGGTGTTCGGTCCTCCGTGCCCTTCTTGAAGATGACGTAGAGTGCAAGAAGAAGCTGACGACGGGACGAAGCTCAGCAGGATGAAGAATGCCGAGAGGTCGAGGTCGTGCAGACGGCGGATCGCGAGGAGGTAGCCCGAGATGATGAAGGGCAGGTAAAGGATATAGGTCGCACCGAATGCGCCCATCATGGGATGCCATTGTCGATCTGTGCCGCTGTCGTGGTAAAGGCGATCACCATCAGCAGGGATGTAGATCGCCGTCATGATGAGACCGAGGGCGAGGCAGCGCAGGATGTATGGCTTGCTGGTTGAGACGCCCCTCCCACGAGAAGAACATTTCCCAGAATGTTGTCGATTTGGAACATGATGATTCTCCTTTTTCGTTGATGAGGGAATCACTGTCTGCATTTCCTTCATGGAAAACGATTCTCAAGTATGGATTCATTCTAGCATAGTCGCCTGTGATTTACAAGAAAAATATATGACCTAGTGTTAAAAACAGGAAAAGAGAATAAAAAGGAGGAAGACCGCGCAAGCGTGGAAGACACTAGAAGGGGGCTGTTGCACGAAGTTTGCGGCTTCGTGCAGCCCCTTTGTCGGCAGCATTTGATTTCAGCGGTGGGCGCATACCCTCACGCCGCACCGATCCTCGCCTCGTCGGAGACGGCGTTTGCGCCCCTTTTCCTTGGAACGGTAGAGGGCGCGGTCGGCGCGCGCGATGAGCCCGGGGAGGAGTCGCATCCCCGTGCCATGTGGAGACGCCAAAGCCGAGCGTAACGCCGCCCATGCGCTCCTCGAGGATGGCGCGCAGTCTCGCAGAATGCGCTCATCGCCTCGAGGTCGTAGTGCAGGCCGAGAAGGATGAGCTCGTCGCCGCCGCAGCGGATGAAGATGTGGCGGCGGTCGATCTCATCGTGGATGATGGCAGCGATGTCTCGAGCACCTGATCGCCCGCGAGGTGCCCGTGCGTGTCAGTTGACCTGCTTTGAAGTGGTCGATGTCAAAAGAGGCGAAGGAGAATTTGAATCCCGCGCTCCCGCGCGAGAGCGGAGAAGCGCGCAAAGCCTGCGTCGAGCTGATGACGGTTGTAACAGCCCGTGAGGAAGTCGCGCTTGGCAGCGTCCTGCGATGCGGCGAGCTCCTGCGCGAGGCGCTCGTTCTGGCGCTCGAGTGCCGCCTCCTCCATCATCTGGATGCGGGATGAGGTGGAGGATGAGCGGTACCATGGCGTAGACGGAGAACACGGCCGTGGAGTATCCCCGTGAAGAGATGGTACTCCCAGTGCAGCACGTCAAAGATGGAGAGCGCGGCGAAGGCGATCAGCCCAAAGGCAGCGTAGCGGCACGCGGGGTGGTATGCCCAGTGGGAGCGCAGGACTGCGTGGATAAGGAGAAGATATGCCGCGAAGAGCAGGATATTGTAGTACGGGAGCATGCTGTTGTATGCGTGTCGGTCGGATGATCTCGGCGAGTCGCACCGCCGCGAAGACGCCGACGAAGATGCGCAGGACGTTCTTTCATCGTGCGTGGTACTGCGGAGCAGCGATCTCGCGACAGACAAGCGTCCAGCAGATCGGCAGGAAGTAGATCATCGCGAGATGCAGCTCCCACCAGAGTGCGGGCATCCCGAAGAGACGCGGGAAGAGGGAGGTGTTGCCCGTCGTCCACAGGGCGAATGCGGCGAGCCAGACGATGAGGTAGATGTGTGCGCGGCGATGCAGTCTTGCAGAGCGCGCCACGAGAGGTTGAGACTGAGGAACGCGATCATCGCGAGGGCGATGGAGAGCGCCGAGGTGTAGATCGCGTCGGCGAAGGAGATGTTCTTCATGAACTGCGTTGTCGTGCCGATCTCAAAGTCGTCGATACTCCCGCGCCGATCCATGTCGGTCGAGTGCAGGAGATTGTGAGCCGCCGTCCTGCCGCCTTGTTGTCGAGTGGACATAGTGGATCGTGCGCCGCGCGTTCCGTGCGCCCTGACCAGTCGCCGTAGCGGTAGAGGAGATCGTCGTCGAGGTAGACGGCGATATCCTGATTCGTCGTGGTAAAGAGCAGGTTGCAGTTCATGAACAGCGAGGTACATACGGGATCTCCTACGAAAGATAGACCGCCGATGCATCCGTTGGCGAGGGCGGCGGGACGGGATAGTCATAGGGACTGCCAATCGAGCGCGTCAGCGCGAAAGTCGCGGAGCATCGGAGAGGGCGGTGTCCGCGAGGGCATACGTGGAGGGAGCTGACGGTCAGGGGGCGCTGCAAGGAGACGCCATGAGATGATGCACATGGCGGCGAGCAGCTGCCGTACGCAGAGGAGTGCAGCAACATTGTCCTGCAGGAATGTGCGAAGTTTCTCATGGGGACACCTCCCTTTCGGAGATGGACGGGGACCTTCGTAACAATTTGTGTGGATTTTCTAACAGTATAACATCTTTAGGTGCGATAAAACAACAGAAGAAGCGATTCTGCAGAGCAGTGATCCAAGATAGGTGCTGCACGAAAGTTTTCGTTTCGTACAGCAGCCCCTGATGTACTGTCATCATCGGCGTTCGCCGTATTCGGACAACATCTAGCTCATCGCATGCAGCGATCGTCAGCGATGGTTCTCCGATTTGCATCTCACAGATCGTGCAGCACTTGTCTCGCCCTCGGTGGAGACGCTGTGCGTCCCTTTTCCTGGAGCAGTGAGCGCACGGTCGGCGCGCTCCATGAGGCCGTGCATTGAGTCGTCCGCACCGTGCCATGTGGAGATGCTGAAGCTCATCGTGATGCCGTCCATCGTCGCCTCGATCGTCGCGCGCAGTTTTTCGCAGAACAGTCGCCATCTGTGCGAGGTCGTGGTGGAGGCAGGAGGATGAATTCGTCGCCGCCGTAGCGGATGAAGATGTGGCGGCGGTCGATGCGCGACTGCACGCTCGGCGACGCCGCGCAGCGCCTGATCGCCGCCGAGGGTGGCCGTGCGTGTCGTTGACCTCCTGAAGTGGTCGATGTCGAAGATGGCGTAGGAGAAGGAGAAGCCCTTCTCGTGTGCGAGTGAGGCGAACCGCTCATAACTTGGCTCGAGTTGGAAGCGGTTGTAGCAGCCCGTAGAAATCATGCTTTGCCTCGTCCCGCGCTACCCTGCAGCTCCCGTGCGAGGGCACTGTTTTCCCGCGAGCTGCGCATCCCGCATCATCTGCTCGCGGATGAGGAAGAAGACGAACGGGATGACGGCGTAGATCGAGAAGACGGTGGTCGAGAGTGTCGGGGTAAAGAGGTGGTACTCAAAGTGCAGCGCATCGATGCCGACGAAGACTGAGGGAGATCGCCGCAATCACGCCGTAGCGGCACGCGGGATGCTTTACCCACGAGGAGCGCAGGAGGACGAAGATGGGGTAGGAAGGTGAGGCCGAGGATGGGTAGAAGGCGAAGAGCATGTTTATATAGCCGATTTCGCCGGAAAAATCTCCATCGTCAGTAGCAATGGCGAAGAGTATGCCGTAGAGGCAGAGGATGATGCGCAGGGCGTGCGCAGCGCCGTGCGGTGATGTCTCGATGATCTTGAGGAAGACATCGGCAGAGGTGGAGCATGATGAAGTCGCAGCTCCGTCCAGATCATGCGTGTGTGAAGAGGCGCAGAAGAGGGAGGAGGTGCCCGTCGCCCAGCAGGATGAAGCTCAGAGGAAGGCGATGAGGTAGATCTGCAACCGTCGCCGATGTGAGATACCGCGCCAGACGAGATCCGCGAGGAGGAGACGATGAGCGAGGCGGCATGGAGAGGCTCGCCGTGTAGATGGCATCGGTGATACCGATCTTCCGGAAGAGCTGCCACCCTCGCTGCCGATGAAGAAGTAGTCAAAAGCTGCCGAGCCACGCAGGTATAGGGGAGTGCAGGAGAAAGGGATCACACGCTTTTCCGCAAGAGGTTCCCGCGCGTCAGCGAAGTGGAGCGTGCGGCCGTAGGCGTCACTGAGAATCTCCCACGAACCGATGCACGTAGACCAGACGATCGTCGAGGTAGACGCAGGGAATCCTGATTCGTCGTCGCCGCGAGGATGTGATGGTCAGATGCATATTCGGCGGGACCATCCACGAGATGTAGACCACCTGCATCGTTTGCCGTGGGGAGTTGGCGTTGTGTAGGGGCGCCAGTCGTGATCCGCTCGCGGAAGTGGATGATCTCGTTATGGAGAGATCCTGTCGATGAGGGCGTGTCTCGGGGGTGAGGTTACGTACGGCACCGTGCCGAGCAGCTGCCACGCAAAGACATCATCGCTCCGATGACGAGCGAATGCGGCGAGGCCGATGAGATTGTTACTCAGCTTTGTGCTGCGAGATTCCTTCATATCACGCTGTCTCCTGCGATGATTTATCTCCAGTCAAATATGAGATGGTATATTATAGCATAAAATATTCCTATCAGGTAGGAAAAAGATGAAATAAGGAACGCTGATAAAATGAGTTCCGCGATTGCGATTGCAAGCAAACCGGACGCATAGTGAGGGCTATGTAGGATTTGCTAACGATAAGCGGGCGAAAAAGATGCTCGATGGTCGCTGAATTTACGTGCCCAGTTGGCGGATCGCGCGCTGTGTCCGTGCCGCAATGTAAAACTGCCACGCGGCACATGCCTGGCAGTGGATGGCGCGTGAAGCCCGTGAGAGCGTCCAGCGTACCTGTTATGCGCGAATGTCTGAACTGCACGCAAGCGCCCAGAGGTCGAGCGCGTCAAATCCCGCGAGGAGCGCCTGACTCGCGCTCGATCACGTCCGCGCCGCCCGCAGCGTCCGCCTCGATGTTGAGCGGCATGTTCGGGTCGTGAGCGACATGCGCAGGAGTGCCCAGCCGCCCGGGAAGATGCGCGCACGCCCTCGTAGGATGGGCTGCGATCGAAATCCTGTCGCCCGGCGCGCTGCTCGAACGCGGCGAGACGCTCGTCCGTAGGCCTTGACGTCGTCCGTGCCCGTGATCTTGATGCGGATTTCGCGCTCACTCGGCGGGATGGCGCAGATCGCCGAGTGAGGTCGCCGAGCGTCTGCCTCTGCGTGTGCCTTTGCCCGCAGCGAGGAGGTTTTACCGCGAGGGTAGGCGCCGTCGTCGGGTAGTAGTTCTCGCTGAGTCGCGCCGTGCCCGAGGTCTCGATGGCGAGCGGGGAGACTCGCCCGCCGCGTTGCGGCGGATGCACTCGTTGATGACGTTCTTGTAGCCGCGCGATGTAGCGCAGGTGCTTTAGATGGAGGTGATCCTCGATGAAGTCGTGCAGTCCGTCGGAGGTGACGGAGTCGGTGATGATGGTGGAGCCGAAGTTCAGGGCGCGAGGATGGCGGCCATCATGGCGATGAGAGCGTTGCAGCCACGTCCGTGCCGTCGGCGAGGACAGCACTCATGCGGTCCACGTCGTGTCAAAGAGATGAGGCCGAGGTCGGACGATAGTTTTCACCACGGCGTCCTTGACGGCGCGCATGGCGCTCAGCGTTCTCAGGGTTCGGGATGTGGTTCGGGCGTCCGTCCGTCGAGGAACTGGCTGCCCGTCGTCCGCGCCGAGCGCGAGGATGCGTCCCGCGAAGAAGCCGCCCGCGCCGTTGCCCGCATCGACGACGATGTGCATGCCCTGCGAGCGGGTCGCTCCGCGCCGCCGAGTGCGTCACGGATTTTTGCGCAGGTACTCGCAGTGAGCGGCCGATGAGAGTCGAACTTCAGACGTGGTCGAGGGTGCCGTGCGCCTCAGGTGCCTCGGCGGCGTAGGCGAGGATCTTCTCGATGTCCGCCTTGTCTGCGCGCCCGCGGCGGTGAAGAATTTCAGTCCGTTGCGGTTGTACGGGAGGTGGCTCGCCGTAATCATGATCGAGCCGTCCGCTGCTGTACCTCGAAAGATGGTCGCCATGAACATGGCGGGGTGGAGGCGAGGACGCAGTCGATGCCATGTGCGCCCGTGTGGGTGAGTCCTGTGAGGACGCTGTCCTTGATGGCGAGCGCGGAGATGCGCGAGTCGTGCCGACGGCGATCTGCAGCTCTGCGGGCTCTTGCCCGTCGTTTCCGCTGAGGAAACGGACGAAGCCGGCGGCGATGCGGTTTTGCCGCCTCGAGGGGACACGGCTCATCGGGGACGCCGATGGCGACGCCGCGGATGTCGCCGCCGTTCGCGGAGTTTTTGAATCGTCATGAGGTCAGGGGCATAGGGATTCCTCCCTTTTTGTGTGATTGTGTGTTTGCGGTGATGTGTTGTGCGGGTATGCGTTATGCGTGAGTTATGCGTTATGTGTTATGCGTTATGCGTTTATGTGAGATCTCATCGCAAACGCCTCGTTTCACCAGTGATCGCGCACTTATTCGTTTAATACCCGCGAATTCTCGAAAGCGCTTCGCTTGAACGACGAAATTCGTCGGGCGAACGCTTATCTTCACTTTCGTTCCACTAGGGTTTGCTTTGGGGATACGCGCATGAACGCCCCCGAGCCCGCCGGCGCGGGGAAGCTACATATGATTAGCGCCGGAGCGAGGTGCCGCGACAGCGGCGGTGTGGGGGCGCCATGAGCGGCTGAACTCTTTATCACATACAGGTGAACGGCACCGCGAGCGCCCCACGTCACGCCTGCGTGCCACTTCGCCGCGATGAAGCTGGGATAGCGGGAACTTGCCATCGCAGGGAGGGAAAAATTGAGGGCTGTCGTTTGACAGCCTCACAACGGCGGAAAAGCTGAACTTGTGCGCGCGCGTCAGCGATGAAGCTAGATAGTGATTTCAGCCTCCCCCGCCGGAGCGAGGTGCCACGACAGCGGCGGTGGGGCGCCATGAGCGGCTGAACTCCTTATCACATAGATAGTGAACAGCACGGCGCGATCATCCTCACCCGCGCCGAAGAATTCTCCTCGACGGCGATGCAGAGGGTGGTAGATGGGAGGGTGGTACTCCTGATCTTGTACGTTTCCTCCTCGCTTTTGATGACGATAGTCGGCGAAGCCTGACGCGCATTTGCGCCGATGCGCCCCGTGAGGCAATGGTGGTCATGCCGAGTGCCTTTGCCATGCGGAAGGCGTAGGACGTTCTTCGAGCTGCCCGAGGTGGTGATGCCGAGGAGGACGTCGCCCGCACGCCCGAGTCCGGAACACCTGCTGCGCAAAGGTGAGGTCGGGTGCCTGATCGTTCGCGAACGCCGTGCTGATCGCGAGCTGGGATGGAGGAGAGATGGCGAGGTGCGCCCTGCAGGTGGCGCAGCGAAGTAGTCGACGGTCGGGGTCACGGCGTCGCACGCCCGTGGGAGTTTTGCGAGGATGTCCTCGTCGAGGTGACGCGGCGGAGGAAAGCCCTTTCATCAGTTCACCGACGATGTGCTCAGCATCTGCCGCAGAGCCGCCGTTGCTGCAGACAATGAGCTGACCGCCCGCGCGTGGTAGGAGGTGCAGAGTGCCTTGATGGCGGCGCGGATGTCCGTACCGCAGGCCTCGAGTGCGGGATAGCGTGCGATGAGCGCGTCAACGGCGGCAAGGGGTATGATTTCATAGTTGTTGCTCCTTTGTTGTGTTTCGTTGATGAAGCTCACGCGAAACATACCGCGCGGAAACCTGAAGAAATGCACCGTGTATGTTGTATGCGCAGGGCGAATAAAGAAAATGCTGCTTCCTTTATACTCCGTTCCCTTCATTATGGACGAAAATGCTGTCTTTTCTCAAGGGAAAGGGAGGAAATGAGGCAGGTTGTCCGATGTGGGCGTTTTTGTCGTCGCGCGAGCATCCAGCATATAAGAATCTCGCGAGGAAAGAATGACGCGGGGTTAGAGGATTTTTCCGTGCGCAGTCCTGATTTTTGAGGGGCGAAATGCTCCAGTTTTTGGCGCTATTGATCGTAATTTATAGTTATTTATCGTTATTTTATGAAATTTATTTGTATTGTTTTACTGACTCGCTGTGGTTTTTACAGGAGGGAAATCTCTCTCGATGGGATTCTTCAGTCAGTGGATGGGCATGAAAGCAGTGACGCTGCATGAAGCCGGAGCTCGCGCAGTGTCCCTACGTTTCTCGTGTATCTCAGCGTTACGATAGCGGTCGGCGATGGCACGCGGGCTGTCGCCCACCGAGTGCCGAGGTCGGCGGTGTGATGTCCATCGGCGCGGCGCTTTTGCGGTGTTTGCCCTGCGGACGGATGTCCGTGATGGGCAGCTGCGGTGCGGCAGCGCGGTTGCTCTGCACGCTGGTAGACGTTCTCCTCCTTGCGGGAGCGGGAAGCGGTTCCAGAGCCAGCAGCAGCACTCGCGAAGGCGACGACGGCGATGGCGACGTTCACGAGGACGCCGAGGATAGTCGGCGAGAAGGCCGCCTGCCCATGCCGCCGAGGAGGCTCGCGAGAGTCCGCCGAGCATCGATGCCGCCCGCGAGGAGGCCGATGTTGCAGGGTATTCCCCAGCCCGTGCTGCTTTTGGCGGTTCGCGGCGTTTGCCGTATCTGCCTTGCTATTTGCTGTGGGGGCGTTCTTTTCCAGCTGGTTCGCGTTCTCGAGGCGTAGCTGTTGCCGCCCCGAGACGGATTTGCCGCTGCTCTCGTCCTCGGATGCCTTCGGTGCGGCCTTGTCGCTTGCTCGGGTGCGATGCGCGCGCCGCCCTTTGGCGGCCCTGCCCAGCGGGGATCAGGACGGATCCACGGGCGTGGGGCGATGAGGGGACATGGCGACGCTCAGGGGCGCCGACCATCGTCGCGCGATGATCTCAATTCATTCGATTTCTCTTTATATTTCTTTCGATACGGAGATGTCCTCCGCATTCGTAACCGAATTGAAAACGCAAATACCTTGACGAGCACGCGAAGATGCCTTACCCTGATAGGACTTGATGTCCTCGGGAAGGCGTAGATCTCGCCGACGGTGTCGAGCTCGCCCGAGAGGTAGCGGTCGATGTCGTCCACGTCGATGTAGAGCTTTGACTCGACGTCGAGGTGGCGCTGCTCGCGCCCGTCGGAGAGGTCGCGGATCGCCACGAGCTTTTCGCGGAGCTTCGAGGAGGTCGCTGCGCGTCGCGTGCACGTCGAGACGCAGCTGGGGGACGCCGTATTCTTTTGAGGACTTCGTCCATGGTCATACCTGTGACATAGTGTTTTCTTCATGGAAGCACTGATCCGTTCAGCCGCACCATCTTGACGCATTTTTCCCGTATTCGTCGGCAATTCCTCCACATAGGTTTGCCTATTTGACCGTACGAGAACATCTACGCCAATCCGAGGGCCTGTTTTATCAGCGACTCCCTACACATTTCTATACTGGACTTCCCGCATGGGTGAGAATTCGATGCGGAGGGTCATGCCCATCCCCGATGCCAGCCGTTGAAGGGTTCGCAGCGATGGGTTCCGCATTCCCTTTTCGAGTTTTGCAGATGTCACCTGGGCGATTCCCAGTGCGGATGGCGAGTTCTTTTTGGTGTCATCCCCGCGTGCTTTCGCGCGTCGATCATCGTCTGGATGATGGCGTGTTCTGCTGCTGTGCGTCGTATTTCGGCGCACCCGGGATCGCTCAGCTGCTCGAGAAAATTGTCAAAGTTTGTGCTCATCTGCCGTCTCCTTTCTGTGCAGGTAGTCGGCGCGGTACTTCTTGGCACGGTCGATTTTTCCCGGCGGGGTCTTTTGCGTCTTTTTGATAAATCCGTTGGTCAGCATGATGGTCTGCCCACGGTAAAAGAAAGTAGAGGACTCTGGTGATGTTGGAGGAAAATACCGCGCAGCTCAAAGATTCCGTCACCGATTGGCTTGAATACGGTTCTCTGAGTGCCGTTCCGTTGTCCCGCAGAGAGAACGATGCGTGCAACAGCTTCGCCCGCATGTTCTTGTCGAGTGAGAGCAGAAACTCTGCGCTGGCTGGCGCCCGTCTTCCATTTCTGCAAAATTCGCTGGTAAAATCCATGAGCCTATCCTCATTATATGGATATATCCGCGCAACGTCAATATGCGCGGAGGAGGTTGATATGTAATGTATCAGGGATGACTGAATTTTAGCTGGTTTGCAGGCTGCCGCGCGGATGTTTCTTTTCCCTCTGTTTGCGCAGGGCATGGAGGGCGGTTTCGAGGCGCGCGCAGTCGGCAGGCTTTCGTAGTCGAGGTCGCCCGATGCGCGGAGCATCGCGCGTCGAGGGTGCGGATCTCCGCTCGATGCGCCGTATGGCATCCGATGGATCCTGTGCCATGCACATCCCTCCTTTGATAAGTATTCTAACAGTTTTGGCAGAAACCGTCTACATTCCTATTATCGTTAGGGATATAATATGATCTGTTATGAAGCACGATATTCCGGTACAACCATCTTTGACGCGCACTGCCCGCTTTCGGCGGAAAACTCCAGAGCACCACTCTGCGTCCGGTTTTCACCTCGTTCGGACGAAAAATTACGCCAATCTGGCAGACCTCATTTTATCAGTGTTTCTTATGAATGTTGCCCAGAATCGTGGATTCCTTGAAGGGAGTTCCATGAAGAAGGACTTTATGAAAATGTACGCGAGCATGCTCGCCCACGCACATACGCAGGATACGTGGCGGACGCGGTTCATTCTCGCGCGTACGGCGGTGTTCCCCGCTGATGCTTGTCGCCCTCGTTCGCACGGCTATGACCGCGGCTCGGTGGAGGAGCTGATGCTCGCGGGTTTTTCCTCCCGTTTTACGGTGCTCGTGCTGCGGCATCGGCGGCTTGAACGGCGCCGCATCTTTACGCAGGCGTATCTCGGCGTGGTGGGGGTATCTCGCACGCTTTGATGGGAGCCGGGAAGAAGTCGCCTGTGGACTTTGGTGCCGCCTATCTGCGCTAGAAGGTCCGCCCGATCGACTGCATATTTTCGGCGCGGCGTCGCTCTATCAGTATCTTCTGCGCGGGCGCATACGCGCATGGACGCGACCGTCTCGCCGCTGCGCTTTCCGGCGACGCCGCAGGATCTCACGCGGACGCGGCGGCGGCAGGCGGTGACGGAGCTGCTCGCCCATCCGCCCTCGCTCTGGAGCTGGAGGCGCGCGGGGCGCTCCTGCCGATGCGCATGATACGCGTGCACTTGCTGGAGCCGCGCAGCTGCTCAAGGGTCGCTGAAGCTCATTTCCGCATCGGCATCGTTCTTGCCAATGCCTCGTGTCTGGTCGCTGTTTTTGCGGCGATTTTCTTTGGCGGCAGCGGGTGATTCCTGATTGCGCTCTTTACGTTCAATCTCACGATGGCGATGGCGTTTTTCTCGCGGACGCAGCGCGAGCTGGCACCGCTCGGTCGCATGGCGCGTGCGCTGCGGCTCTATGGGCGGATCTTTCGTGCGCTCGAGCGCCCGCTGCGCAGCGCTGCGTTTCACGCGATTCTGTCGCCGCTCTTTGCGCCCGTGCGCGCGACCGTCGGCTGAGCCGCCTGACGATCCTCGCCGACTGTGCGGCGATGCGGCGCACTTTTTCTTTCTGCTGGCGAATGGGATTCGCTCCGGATTTTCACTGCATGGCGTATTTTTCCCACTGGCGCAGGTACGGTGCGGCGGCGGCCGACCGGCTGAAGGTGTGGCGGGAGACGGAGGTGCTGCTCTCGCTCGCGCGTCGGGCATACGCGTGAGGTGCACGTTCTCCGCGCTTTGCGGAGGAGGGCGCGCCGCAGCTCGTGGCGGAGGACGACGCTGCTGCTCTCTTGACGGAGGAGACGGCGACGCCGAACGACGCGCGCTCACGGCAGGGACGCTCGTCATCACGGGGTCGAATATGTCCGGCAAGACGACCCATATGCGCTGCCTCGGCGCGAAATGCTGTCCTCGCGTATGCGGGTGCGCCGGTATGCGCGCTCTTCACGCTCACGCCGATGGCGGTCTATACGTCGATTCAGATCAGCGACGATCTCGCGGGTGGATTTCGACGTTCTATGCGGAGCTCTGCGCATCAAGAAGATGATGGTCTACAGCAAGCGCGGCAAACCGGTGCTGATCTTGATTGATGAGATTTTCCGCGGGACGAACTTCTGCCGACTGCATTGTCGGCGCGCGCGAGGCGATCCGTCGTCTGGACGCCGCCGCATGCGATTACGGTGGTGACGAGACGCACGACTTTGAGCTCTGCGATCTCGGCGCGAGGGCATCCTCAGACGAATGCGCATTTTGAGGAGACACAGGGGATAAGATCCTCTTTGACTTCAAAATGCGCGCGGGGCGCTGCCACGACGACAGAACGCGCAGTATCTCCTGCGCATGGCGGGCAATATGGGGGAGTGAGGCGGAGATTTTCCTGGCTTTGCGGACGCGGTGACAGCACGGCAGAAATCTGTTATAATGGAAGTACTTTCCTCGATATAGAGAATGAAGGAATCGCTGATAAAAACAGCCCTCGGATTGGTGCTGAATTTATCCGTGCTTCCTGAATGGCAGTGCGGGGGCCCTCCGCTGAAAGGATACAGAATGAACGAGCATGCTGCACGCCCCACTGCCACGGCAGGGGCATGACTGCCGCCGCCGTGGTCTGATGCGCTCGCGGCGATCTCATCTGCCCATGCTGACCATGATGATGGGAATGCCTGGCCCGTGTTTATCGCGCTCGTGACGGTGCGCGCGGCTGCGGTTCGGCGCGCTCGCGGCCGTGGCGGCACCTCCTCACGATGCTTTTTGCCACCCCTGTGGCAGGGGGCGACGTTTGTCCTGTCCTTCGCGCCGACGGGCTTTGCCCTCGGCCGCTCCTGCGACGCATCAGGCGGCACCCTGCGTGCACTGTGGGCGGCACGCTCGCCTCTCTCCTCGGAAAGCGGCGGCAGGCCTCGCCCATCCTCCTGCTCTTCGGCATCAATCCGTTTGCGATGGATCCCGCCGTCATCGCGCAGCAGGCGATGGATGAGACCCTCGGGATCTACCGCTCACTCGGCATGACCGAGGTGCAGATCGAGGAGACAGCGCAGCGGCGAGCGAGGTGCTGAGCCCTTCCTCCTGATGCTGCCGGCGCTCGTGGGCATGCACCGATCGAGGTGGGCGTCTGCGGCGCTGTCATGCGGCAAGGTGCGCGCCGCGCGGTGTCGCCGTCACGGCGCTTCCGCCGTTTGCCCAGTGGCATCTGCCCGTCGTCTTCCCGTATCTCTTTTGCCTCTCCCCTGATCGGCATTTTACTGGGGCCTCGACGCGCGAGATCGTACTGCTCTATCAGGTGGCACTCAACGGCTAGTGATCGCGCTCCCGGGGCTCGTGCAGGGCGCTGCACCCCTGCATTTCCTGCCCTGCGCTTCCGCGTCTCGCCTTTGTGCGCGCGCGCTCATCTACGATGTTCATTCTCGTCAATGGCGTGATGACGCAGATCATCTCGTGGACAGGGCTCTTCGATATGGTCTACGATTATCGCGAGACGTATTCGCGAACGGTACAATACTAGCGGCTTATATCTATTGTATATGCGATGAAAATACATATTTGATATAGATAACAACATAGAGAAGGTGATACTATGCCGCGAACTTATCCGCGTGGGTCGATCGACGATCCATCTGATCGTCATGCTTGCGCTTGCGCTCGTGACGTTCTGCTGCTACAGCACACTTTGTCGGTGCGGCGGCTACCTCCCATGGGCGGTGCTGGCCGCGTTTGCGTGGGAACGGTGTCGTGACAGAGAACGGCGATTTGAACGCTACTAGGGTGCATCATCCGTACGTGAGCGAGGTTATGAATCACGCCGTGGATCGCCTCCCACAGCGATCCTCCTCGTCAATCAGGAGGGGCATCTGGAGGTGCAATCACCAGCTCGGCGATGCACTCGGCGAGATGCCCGAGCCCGGCACGGCGGTTGCGGATTTCTGGCCGCATTTCAACATCGAATCCATCTGGGGACGGAGGAGAGCCACCGCTTCTCCCACGCGGGACACCCCTATCGCGTCTATCACCGCATGGTTGCGGACTCGTACCACAGTGAGCCGCTGATTGCGCTCTATGTCGAGGACGAGACGGAGTATGCGGCGCTCGAGAAGCCACATGGGAGCCGCACCGCCCTCCTCTACATTCAGATCGACAACTACGATGAGATCATGCAGGGACAGAGCGAGACGGAAAAGTCCATGCTCCTCCTCGCCGTCCACGAAAAAGATCGACGGCTGGGTCGATGGGCTTGGCGGCTTCGTGCAGCATCTCCGACGATGAGTACGTGGCGCTGCTGGACCGCAAGTCCTCGATCATGCGATCGCGGAAAAAGTTCGACATCCTCGATCAGGCGCAAGATCATCAACACGAAGGGCATGCCTGTGACGCTCTCCATCGGTCTTTCCTCGCCGCCGGGAGCAGCCTGCGGAGCTCGGTGAGGAGGCGAAGGCAAGCTCGACCTCGCCTCGGGGCGCGGCGGCGATCAGGTGGCGCTCGACATCAGCGGCAAAACGCAGCTCTTCGGCGGCAAGCGCAAAGGCGATCGAGAAGCTATACGCGTCAAGGCGCGCGTCGTGCGCACGCACTGCGCGATATTGGCGGAGAACTCGGACGAGGTGTACGTTATGGGACACCACAACGAGGACTACGATGCGTTCGGTGCGGTATCGGGTGTCGCGTGCATGGCACGCTCCTCGGAAAGAAGCGTACACATTGTCCTCAGCGAGATGAATGAGGGCATTGACCGCATCGTGGATCTCGTACAGAAGGATGAAGCTCACGAGGGCTGTTCCCCTCCGCCCAGCGACATCACGGAGACGCCGTCGCTGTCCTCCCTGCTCGTCGTGGTGGACGCGCATGTCCCGCACATCCTGCCGATCCTGCCCTGCTCGAGCGCATTCCGAAGGTCGTCGTCATCGACCATCACCGCCGCAGCGAACATTTTATCAAGAACCCGCTGCTCGTCTACATCGAGACGGCGTCCAGCTCGGCGAGCGAGCTCGTGACGGAGCCGCTCATGGCGTACTTTCGGCGATATCCGCCCGACGCGCCTCGACGTGACGGCGCTCTACTCGGGCGTCGTGGTTGATACGAAGAATTTCAACGTCGGTGCGGGCGTGCGCACCTTTGATGCGGCGGCATGCCTGCGACGCGCCGGTGCCGATCCTGTACTGTCCGCACGCCTTCCAGAGCGACTACGAGACGACGGTATCGCTCGCACGGGCGAAGGCAAACGCCGTCTACTACCCGGGCGGGCTGATCGTGGGGAGTCTCCCCCTGATCCCCGCCGAACGGCAGATCATCGCCGCACGGCGGCGGACGGCATGCTCCGCGTTGACAGCGTGCGCATGAGCATCGCGTGTTCCGCTCGCGAGTGATGTGGTGAGGCATCAGTGCACGCCTCGTCGGGAGATGAACGTGCAGGTCATCATGGAGGCGTTCGGTGGCGGCGGACACGTCACTGTCGCAGGCGCACAGGTCAAGGGCGTCCCCTGGACGAGGTGCGCGCACAGGTGGTAGTAGCAAAGGACATATAGAGGAGAGTGACCAACGTGAAAGTCATACTGCAGGCTGATGTAAAGAATATCGGAAAAAGGGCGAGATCGTGGAGGTAGCGGACGGCTACGGACGTAATTTTCTCCCGCCGAGGAAGCTCGCACCGCCCGCGAATACGTCGAATCGAACGTGGCAAAGGCACAGGCGGCAAAAGCGCGCAAGAATGCGATGGAGGTCGACGAGGCAAAGCTCATGGCCGCGCAGCTCGAAAAAGGTCACGGTGGAGATCCCTGCACTATCGGCGAGAACGGGCGGCTCTTTTGGCGCGGTGACGGGAAAGGATGTCTGGAGGCACTGAAGAAGCAGAACATCGACGTGGATCGCCGCAAGATCTCGATCAATCGGAGAGGTGACGGGCGAGGCGTCTATGAGGCCGTCGTCAAGGTACACCCGAACATCGCAACGACGATCAAGATTCATGTGCGCAAAGAGAGAGATCACAAGAGTGCTCGCACAACGCTCTCGTTCGCAATCGATCGCGTGCTGTACTGCTTAAACACCTGCGACACTTTTCTTTTAACGCGCTGCGCTTGAACGGGCGAAATCGCGTAGCGTACCGCACACTTTTCTCGATTGCCCTCAGGGTTTGTTTGACACCCGGCCCATCGGGGCATGGATACGCACGATCTGGCGCAAGACGCCAGCTGTTGCCTCTGCCGCGGCGCGAAGCGTCACGTACTTTACTCACTTGCCCGCTAAGGTTTGCTTAGATGCACGCAAGCCTCCTATGGTGTAGATTTGCATGATTTTAGCTATGCTCAAATCTTTTCTACAGATGGGCAGCGATGGATAGCGCAGATGTCCGGTTTGCCGCTCACAAGCCTCCCCCGCCGCGGCGGGGAGGTGCGCGCAGCGGCGGAGGGGCGCCTCGGGACGGCACATGAATCTTTCTCGTTTTGACATCCTGATAATAGTAGGAAACACTGATAAAATGAGGTCTGCCAGATTGGCGTAGATTTTTCGTCCGAACGAGGTGGAAAACCGGACGCAGAGTGGCGCTCTGTGGAGGATTTTCCGCCGAAGTGCGGGCAGATGCGTCCGAGATGGTTGTACCGAATTTATCAGTCAGCTCAGTATACAGCGGGCTGATGAGCATGTCTCACTCAGCCCTTCTCAAAAGCGAGGACTATGTCTAAGGATTTATTCGGCGGCAAGGACGCGGAAAGGAGCATCCGAAGCTCTACAGGACGCGCAGATCGACGAGGAGATCGCGACACGATCTTTCGCATGCTCGCCGATACGATGGGGACGGAGCGCCTAGTCATCCAGGCGGGCAAGATGAATGCAATGGCACTCATGCGCTCGGAGGATCGCCGTGAGCGCGTCCTCGCACTCATGCGCATCCTGAGGAGGATCCGCTGCTCTGCCCCCACCCTGCGAGAGCAGCAGAGCTGCCCGAGATCCTCTCGCGGATGACGGAGCAGGTCGCGGGCATCCTCGCACGGCGCGATCGGAGGATCGCATCGAGCGCAAGGTAAATCGAAAAGCCTCGAAAAGATCACGAGGAGTATGTGGACGACATCCGCCGCCAGGTGATCTCGGAGGAGCCCGGCGCAGAGTCTCCACATGACAAGAAAAGCGTGAGGCACTTGAGGCGCTGGAAAAGGTGCATCTCACAATAATCCGTGATGGAGCTCACTGCGCCCGAGACGTTCGATGAGATCGTCGGACAGGAGCGCGCCGTGCACCCTCATGGCAAAGCTCTCCTCGCCCTACCCCAGCATCTACTGCTCTACGGACGCCCGGCGTCGGCAAGACGACAGCGGCACGCCTCGTTCTCGAGGCGGCGAAGAAAGCGCGCGGTATCGCCTTTTGCAGAGACTGCACCCTTTGTCGAGACGGACGGAACAACGCTGCGTTGGGATCCGCGCGACATGACGAACCCTTTCGCTCGGTTCGCGTGCACTGACCCATCTATCAGGGCGCGCAGAAGACTCTGCTGACAGCGCGGCGTTCCCGAGCCAAAAGCCCAGGGCTGGTGACCGATGCACACGGCGGCATCCTCTTCATCGACGAGATCGGTGAGATGGATGAGTGCTCCAAAACAAGCTGCTCAAGGTGCTCGAGGACAAGCGTGCTTACTTTTGAATCCGCGCTACTATGCACCCTGATGACAAGCGTGTCCCTCCGTGCACATCCGCAAACTCTTTGAGGAGGGCGCGCCGGCGGACTTCGTGCTCATCGGGGCAACGACACGCGCGAGCCGGATCACATCAATCCCGCCTGCGCTCACGCTGCGCGGAGATTCACTTGAGCCGCCGACACCGGCGCATATCCGCACGATTGTGGAGAATGCAGCAGAGCGCCTCCACGTCGCGCTTGCTGGCACAGCGGGAACTCATCAGCACATACACAATTGAGGGGCGCAAGGCGATCAACATCCTCGCCGATGCCTACAGCCTCGCACTGAACCGCATGGATGATGCAGATGTGGGAGCGCATTGTTTCACGTGAAACAATTGAGCCCACACCCTCTGTGGAACAACATGACACGCACGAGATGCAAATGTAGATGTTTCACGTGAAACATCCATCGCGGAAGAGAGAGCTCCTCGGCATGGAGCCTTCCTCACGGACGATGGGAAGAAAACGGAAAATATCTCACGTGAAACAGAGCCTCCGTGTATCCCTGTGACAAAGGGAGGATATCTACGAGGTTGTGCAGGTGAGCCGCCTCTATCCCTTTGGTAAAAAGAAGGCCTCGGATACGCCGTGCTGTTGGCAGAGTGTTTGGCCCGGCGTAGCGGGTTTCCTCGCTCGATCATCGAGATTGAGGCCGTCGCCTTCCCTGCGACAGAAAAGGGAAGGGAACTGTGCGCTTCAATGAGACAGCGGGCAGTATGGCAAGGACTCTGTGTTCAATGCGGCGTCGGTCATGCGCCGCCTGACGGGACGCGACCCGCATGACTATGACCTTCATGTCAACATCATTGGCGGCGGCAACATCGACGGTCCGAGCGCGGGTACGGCCATCCTGACGGCGATTGTCGGTGCCGCGACCAGTGCGGCAGTCCGGCAGGATGTGGCGGTCGGGTGAGATCTCTGCGGGGAGATCTCGCCTGGTGGGCGGTGTCTTGTGAAAAGGCATACGGCGCACGACAGGCGGGGATCTCAACCTCATCATCCCATGGGAGAACAAGAAGGACATCCCCGAGGATCATCTAGAGTGAAGATCTGACCGCCTCAAGAGTGCCGAGGAGGCCTTTGCCGTGCTGTTTGCCGATGAGAAGTGGAAAGAATGCAGAGCATGACGGAGGGGCGTTGAATCCCTCTCGTGTGGATGATGATACGAAAAAGGAGTGAAGATATGCCGGAAGCGACGTGTGCCGCCACAGAGCATCGAGGCGGAACTTTCGGTGCTCGGTCTCGATGATGCTGAAACCCGGCGGCGGTGTCGCAGGCTGTGGAGCTCTGCTCCATGCAGAGGACTTCTACCGTCAGGGCACATCGTGCCGTCTTTGAGGCGATGGAGCTGTCCTGCGCAACGGTGAGCCTGTGGACATCGTGACCGTGACCGAGTCGCTCCGAAAAGTCAGGCCGCTCGAGCAGGTGGGAGAGAATCTCGTTTTCGCATCTCGACGAACACCGTGCTGAGCACGGCGAACCTCGCACACTATGCAAAGATCGTCAAGGAGAGGCACGTCTGCGCGCCCTGATTGACGCGAGCACGGAGATTGCGGGGCAGCGGCGAGGCAAGCGAGGATATCGCCGAGCAGCTCGACGAT